>Ga0304728_1000565_pt1 | contig 31035 bp, 27 predicted proteins | sample C_130625_MF_Meta_FD_190476 | JGI IMG/M metagenome (GOLD analysis project Ga0304728, IMG submission 190476) | Freshwater microbial communities from Lake Croche, Canada to study carbon cycling - C_130625_MF_MetaG (v2) (version 2) | ecosystem: Environmental > Aquatic > Freshwater > Lake | place... | reverse complement strand
TGGCTAAGTAATCATGAAGATAATTCTGGCAAAGCAATTGAAAGATATAAGAATGCAATGCAAGTAGTTGCAGAAAATAATGGATCAATTAAAACTGAAAATAAAATAGAAGATCAAAACAAGATATTTTTACAACGTAGATTAATTTTTGGTTCTCTCTTCTCACTTTATACACTCTCACTAATTTGTGCTGTTGTTGGATTTTTAGATTGGACAACCACACTTGTTCCACTTTCTGCCACCTTAATTTATTTCGTAAATGTTAGAAAACAGGTCGTGGCATCTCAGCTTAAAACGAGAAGACTCAAGGCAATTGAAAGAATTACAAATAGTAAAATCCCAACCACAGTTATTCCAGAGCAGGTTAAAGAAAAAGGCTCAAACGAACATTGGATACCATTTTCAGAGCGCGAAGAGATTACCGGCGTAATTGTTGTGCCGAAAGATCGGAAGGGTTGGCAACCAGCACAAATACCTAAACCGGTTTATACAACCGCAGCAAAAGCTATTCCAAGTAAGCGAATTATTGATTTAACTACAACTGGGCAGTGGAGTGCAGAGCAAGAGAGAATTAAGGCACTATCCGGTCGGGATGATGATTTCTTTGATCAAGCAACTCTAAGTGATCTTAATGAGGAAGATCGCGCCGTAAACGAATAGTTAAATCCAGCTATTCAGCCACATTCTGTCAATCCATTGCGAATATGGAATTTCAATCCCGAGCAAAATTGGTAGAAAATAAATAAAATTTAACCCAATTAATAATACAAATAATATTATTTGCTTTTGGTAATTGCCATATGAAAGCACCCAATTGAAACTGTAGATCAGAGCTAAAATAAGAAATGGCAAAATAGATATTGCATAGAAATAAAAGGTTGTACGGCTTTGAATTAGAAACCAAGGTAAATATGTACCAGCAATTCCAGCCAAAATCACCGCAGAGATGTGATTTCTATTAGTAATAAAAAATCCTAAAGTAATCGCAATTGCAAATACGCCAGCCCACCAAAGTAATGGCGTGCCGATTGCTAAAATTTCTTGCGAACAACTACCTGCCCCACAATTACTTGGAGTTTCATAAAAAAATGAGGTTGGCCTGCCAATAATTAGCCAACTCCAAGGATTTGCTGAGTATGAATGTGATTCAGTTAAATTACGGTGAAAATTGAATATCCCAACATGATAATTCCATAACGAAGTAAAGATGTTTGAGCCAGATTTTCTGTCCCAACCATTGCTGTTAAATATCCAACCACTCCATGAGATCAGATATACAAAAACGGGAACAAAAACAAATTGACCAATTCTTTTCATCCACTTAGTTGGATCTATGACTCTAATGTTTATTGTGAGCAGTATTAGAAAAGGGATAACAAATACAGCACTCCATTTAGTAGCTGCCGCTGACCCGATTGCAATCCCGCTTAACCAGAAATATTCTTTTAGTAAAAAATAGAAAGATAGCAAAATAAAAAATACCAAGAAAATATCAAGGAGGGCAACTCTAGACATTACAAGAGTCAGGCCATCTAGTGCCATTAAAGCTGCTGCAACATTACTTAAGAACAAAGAGTTAAACAATTTGTTCGTTATTAAATAAATTAGTAATACGCAAACCGTTCCAATTACAGCTGCACTTATTCGCCAGCCAAACTCGTTATTTCCAAATAATTTAATCCCAATACCTATTAACCATTTTCCAAGGGGTGGGTGAACAATAAATTCTGCTTGGCCTTGAGAATTTAACTCAACTCCATTATTAATTAATGAGTTGGCATTTTTTGCATAGTAAATTTCATCAAAAATATAACCCTTAGGAAGGTTTAGTCGCCAAAGCCTTAAAGTGAGTGCAAATGTAATAATTAATGAGATTGGAGTTAATTGCCTCATGCGGGCTCGGGTCATGGGACCAGCCTAATTCTTTATGGGAAGGTGATAGCAAAATAACCTGTCAGAATTAGCAGATGTTAATTCTTGCTTGCTTGCCGATCGGGGATCCCCGCGATGCATCTGTGCATCTGATCCAGAGTATTGAAAATGTGCAATATGTTGCGGCAGAAGATTCACGAAAATTTGCCAGGCTTTGTCAGGATTTAAATATTAAACACAATGCAAAAGTAATCTCTTTTTTCGAGGGAAATGAAAGTGAAAGAATTGATGAATTAACTGCAATACTTAAATCTCAAAAAGATATTTTAGTTGTAACTGATGCTGGTGCGCCTGGTATTTCAGATCCTGGTTATCGATTAATCAGAGCAGCACTTGCAGAAAATATTCAAATAAAAGTTTTGCCTGGACCAAGCGCAGTAACAACTGCACTCTTACTTTCTGGCCTACCAACTGATCGTTTTTGTTTTGAAGGATTTCCACCGCGAACCAAGGGTGCACGGAGTAAATGGTTTAAAGATCTTTCACAAGAGGAGCGAACAATTATTTTCTTTGAAGCCCCTCATCGCATTGTTGAATCTCTTACTGATATAGCGGAAGCATTTGGTAACGATAGAACCGGCGCTATTTGTAGAGAGATGAGCAAACAATATGAAGAGGTTGTGCGCGGTAGCATCACAGAATTAATTACTTGGGCAAGTTCAAAGGAAATTTTGGGTGAGATAACTGTGGTGCTTGAAGGTTTTGATCCGGGCAGCAGAGAATTTTCCGTTGATCAATTAATAAAATTAGTTTTAGCTCAAGAAGAAAGCGGAGAAGGTCGGAAAGAGGCAATTGCCCTTGTTGCCAAAGAGAATGGCGTTTCAAAGCGAGTCGTATTTGATGCCATGGTTGCGTACAAGAGTGGCGATAAGATCTGATCATGGCTGATAAATCTTTTTATTTAACTACACCGATTTACTATGTTAACGATGCCCCACATATTGGCCATGCCTATACAACTGTTGCTGGAGATGTGTTAACTCGCTGGCACCGTCAGCGTGGTGAGTCTGTTTGGTATTTAACTGGTACAGACGAGCATGGCCAGAAAGTATTAAATACAGCACAAAGCAATAATGTTTCACCGCAAGATTGGTGCGACAACTTAGTTGAATCAGCTTGGAAGCCGGTTTGGAAAGATTTAAATATTTCCAATGACGATTTTATTAGAACAACTGAGAAGCGTCATACTGAACGAGTACAAAAATTCTTACAACAACTAAAGGATGCTGGCCATATTTACGCAGGTAAGTTTGAAGGCCCATATTGCATTGGCTGTGAAGAGTTCAAACTTCCTGGAGATTTAGATGAAGGAAAGTGCAAGATTCATTCAAAACCTGTTGAAATGCTTAGTGAAGATAACTGGTTCTTTAAATTATCAGCTTTTCGTCAACCATTACTTGATTACTATAAAGCAAATCCTGGTGCCTGCGAGCCAGCAAGTGCGCGAAACGAAGTTATTTCATTTTTAGAGGGTGAAGTTAGAGATCTTTCTATCTCCCGTTCAACATTTGATTGGGGAATTCCAGTTCCTTGGGATACAAAGCAGGTTATTTATGTTTGGTTTGACGCATTATTAAATTACGCAACTGCAGTTGGTTTAGGTGATGATCCAACTAGTGAGGGTGGCAAAAAGTTTGCTAAGACTTGGCCGGCTGATGTGCACTTAGTTGGTAAAGATATATTGCGCTTTCACGCAATTATCTGGCCAGCAATGTTGATGGCAGCAGGAGTTGCCGTTCCTAAAAAAGTATTTGCTCATGGCTGGCTATTAGTAGGTGGCGAGAAGATGTCAAAGAGTAAGTTAACGGGAATTAAGCCAAGTGATATTACAAAAGATTTTGGTGTAGATGCATTCCGCTACTACTTCCTTAAAGCAATTCCATTTGGGAGCGATGGCTCCTTCTCTTGGGAAGATATGGCAGCTCGATACACCAGTGAATTAGCAAATGATTTTGGAAATCTTGCCTCTCGATTGATCGCAATGATTGAAAAGTATTGCGATGGAGAGATTCCAAATACCGCTACTGATAATGATTTAGCAGCGATGCTTAAAACCACTGTTAAATCTGCCGATGATGCAATCTGCGCCCTTGATTTCCAAGGCGGAATAAATACCATTATGGATTTTTGCAAGCGAGTAAATGGTTATGTAACAGAGAAAGAGCCATGGGTGGTAGCAAAAGAACCATCTAAAAAAAGCGAGCTAGATGCAATTTTGTATAACACCGCTGAATCACTTCGCGCACTTGCTGTCCTATTACATCCAGTAATGCCTGAGGTAACTGAAAAACTTTGGCAAAGCCTCGGCGCGCAAGCATCGTTGGGTGAGATTGGTAAGCAACAAATAGATAAGGTTGCAAATTGGGGTCAATTACCAAGTGGCAGTACAGTTACAAAAACAGATGTGTTATTTCCAAGATTAGAAGAGGCAAAGTAATTTATGGCAGATCGTCATAACCGCGATCTTGATCGAAAGCCAGGGCCGATACCAACTGCTTTAAATAGTAAAACTGTTGATTCACATGCTCACTTAGAGTTAATTCATAATAGTGATCCAGATTCACCATTAATAAAGCAGACATTAGATGAAGCAGCCTTAGTTGGAGTTGATCGAGTTGTACAGGTTGGTTATTCAGCCGAGCAATCTATTTGGTCGGTTAAATGCGCAGAAGCTTTTGCCGGCAGAGTATTAGCCGCAGTTGCTCTTCATCCAAATGAAGCACCGGTAGTTGATGATTTAGAAAAGGATTTAAAAGTAATAGAAGAGTTAGCCTCCTATCCAAGGGTTAGGGCAATTGGTGAAACTGGCTTAGATTTTTTTAGAACGGCTGAAGATCTACAGGAAAAACAAAAGTACTCTTTTCGCCGTCACATTAAAATCGCTAAGGATCATAAAAAAGCTTTAGTAATTCATGATCGCGATGCACATCGCGCTGTTTTAGATTTACTAGTTGAAGAAGGTGCCCCAGAAAATACCATTTTTCATTGCTATTCCGGTGATGCTGATATGGCCAAAGAATGTATCTCAAATAAATATATTCTCTCCTTTGCTGGCACAGTGACCTTTAAAAATGCACCCCAACTAAGGGAGGCGGTTGCATTGGTTCCAATTGAGTTGTTGTTAGTAGAGACAGATTCACCATTCTTAGCGCCGATGCCAAACCGGGGCGCACTTAATACCCCAGCCCAAATTCCAAATACGTTACGCGCGATTGCAGATGTCAGGGGAGAATCGGCAGATTATTTAGCAGCTGCGATATCAGAAAATGCTGAACGGATCTTTGGTAGCTTTAAATGACCAATCTGCTTGGTGCAAATCAGATTAGAGAGCTTGCTAATAAATTAGATTTAAAGCCAACAAAAAAACTCGGGCAAAACTTTGTGGTGGATGCAAATACTTGCCGGAAAATTGTGAAGTTATCCGATGTTGGCAATAAAGATATCGCACTTGAAATTGGACCAGGTCTTGGCTCACTTACTCTGGCATTACTTGAAAGTGCTAAGCAGGTAGTTGCAGTTGAAATTGATGATCGCCTAGCAAAACAACTACCATTAACATCACTTGAGCATGGTTTTTCTGAAAAACAATTAATCACCCTAAATCAAGATGCGATGGGATTAACTAAATTACCAATAAAGCCAAATGTATTAGTTGCAAATCTGCCATACAACATTTCAGTGCCAGTATTACTTAATACCCTTGAGCACTTTCCATCAATTACGCGTGGTGTAGTTATGGTGCAAAGTGAGGTCGCCCATCGCCTAGTAGCTTCACCAGATAATAAGGATTACGGTTCACCAACAGTTAAAGCTAATTGGTGGAGTTCACTTCATCTTGCCGGCTCAGTTGGTAGATCTGTTTTTTGGCCAGTACCTAATGTTGACTCTTCCCTTGTTAGATTTGATCGCCACCAACCACTCGGAAGTGAGAGTGAGCGAATCGCAACCTTTGCGGTAATTGATGAAGCATTTGCAAAACGGCGCAAGATGATGCGTTCTGCACTTAGCCAGCTTTTCGCAGGCCAGGCTGAGGAGTACTTGAATAATGCTGGAGTGGATCCAACTATTCGAGGTGAAGCGCTTTCAGTTGAACAATTTCTTGAAATTGGCAAGCAATTAATTAAGCACAATCGCACCAAGTAAGTTAACAAACCAATACGCTCTAGGCCATGAGATCTCGGGGTGTAGTTGCAAGGGTGCCAGCTAAGGTAAATCTGCAATTATCAGTTGGCCCATTAGGCAGTGATGGCTTTCATGAAGTAACTACCGTATATCAAGCAATCTCTTTATTTGATGATGTAACGGTTGCAACCGCACCTGATGGCGAAGGTATAAAAATAAGTATTTCAGGGCAAACATCATCTGGCGTACCTGCAGATAATTCAAACTTGGCGGTCAAAGCAGCTGAGTTAATGATTAAAAATTATGACCTACCAACTGACTTAATAATTAAATTGAAAAAAGAGATTCCAGTAGCAGGCGGTATGGCTGGTGGCAGCGCAGATGCAGCGGGGGTAATTGTTGGCTTAGATTCTTTATTTGAGTTGGGATTATCAAGGGATGAGATGGAGATAGTTGGAAGCAAAATTGGCAGCGATGTGCCATTTTCAATTTGCGGTGGCGTTGCAATTGGTACTGGCAGAGGAGATCAAATAACTCCAGCACTTGCTAAAGGAAGTTATAACTGGGTACTAGCACTATCTGGTCAGGGATTATCAACTCCTTCGGTGTATCAAGAGTGTGATCGCTTGCGTGAAGGTTTATCAATTTCATCGCCGGCAGTTAGTGAACAATTAATGCAAGCACTAAGAGCAGGGGATGCAAAAGCATTAGGAAAATCTTTAACAAATGAGTTGCAATCAGCAGCTTGTTCACTTCGCCCAGCACTTAGATTAGTTTTAGATGTTGGCGTTGATTATGGCGCACTTGGTGGAATTGTCTCTGGCTCAGGGCCAACAGTTGCATTTTTAGTATCTGATGATGATCATGCAATGGATTTAACCGTTGCATTAAGTGCAAGTGGGGTTGTTTCCTCAGTAGTAAGAGCAACTGGCCCTGCTCATGGCGCACGAATAATTGAAAGTTTTTAATTTAACCAGTTATAAGGGATAATTCAGGTTCCGCCATTGTGTAGTGGCTAGCACATGAGCCTTTGAAGCTCAGGGTCCAGGATCGATACCTGGTGGCGGAGCCACCAAGTAAAGGGGGTAACAGATGAGCAAGTTAGAGCTTGTCGTTGTCCTTGCGGCCGGTGAAGGCACGCGAATGAAATCAAAAAATTCAAAGGTGCTGCATGAAATTGCTGGGCGTTCGATTATTCATAATTTACTTACTGCAGTTGAACCACTTTCACCAAAAAATTTAACTGTAGTTGTAGGCGCGCATAAAGATGAGGTAATTGATCACCTTGCAAAAGTGGCACCGAAGGCAAAAACAGTTTTCCAGGAAAAACGTGATGGCACCGGTGGTGCTGCGCGACTTGCGCTCGCCGAGCAGAAAGGTGATGGCACAGTATTAATTTTGGCTGGTGATACCCCCTTACTTACTACCCAAACACTTGAAGAGTTCATAGCAGCCCACCAAAGTGAAAAAAGTGTTGCCTCAGTCTTAACTGCGCTATTGCCAGATCCAACTGGCTATGGGCGAATAATCCGCGGTGATAACAGTTCGATTTTAAAAATAGTTGAAGAAAAAGATGCCTCTGACTCTGAAAAAGAGATTGATGAGATCAACACCGGTGTCTATCTATTTGAATTAAAGGTACTTAGAGAGGTAATTGGAAAACTTAAGAATAATAACTCTCAAAAAGAACTTTATCTAACTGATGTAATTAGCCTTATAACAGCAGAGGGTAAAACTGCTCAAGCAATTCTTTCAAATGACTACACCGAAACTCTTGGAATTAATGATCGGACTCAATTGGCTGAGTGTGCGGCAATTATGAGAGATCGAATCAATAATCAACACATGTTAAATGGCGTCACAATAATTGATCCAACGTCTACTTGGATTGATGCGGATGTAAAGATTGAAGCAGATGTTGTTATATACCCAGGCACATCAATTACTGGGAAAAGTAGCATTAAATCTAATGCAGTAATTGGCCCTCGAACCACACTTGTTTCCTGCACAGTTGCGGAGGGAGCAAAGGTAGTTGAATCAAATTGCACTGAGGCATCCATTGGAAAAGAAGTGAAAGTTGGTCCATTCACATATCTTCGCAAAGGAACGGTTTTGGCTAATGAGAGCAAAGCTGGCGCATTTGTTGAGATTAAAAATTCAACAGTTGGTAAAGGATCAAAGGTTGCTCACCTTTCATATGTTGGTGATGCTCTAATTGGTGAAGAGACAAATATCGGCGCTGCAACTGTCTTTGTTAATTATGATGGTGAAAAGAAGCATCAGACCAAGATTGGTGATCAAGTAAGAATCGGTAGCGACACTATGCTGGTTGCACCAGTGACAGTTGGTGATGGTGCCTATACCGCTGCTGGTTCGGTTATTAATGAGGATGTTCCTGCTGGTGCGATCGGAATTGGTAGGGCTCGCCAGGTAAATATCTTAGGTTGGGTACTTAAAAAGCGAAAAGATAGTAAATCTGCAGCGGCAGCAAAAAAAGCTGGTGCCAAAGAGTGATTAAGTTCTAGTAGAGTTAACCTAGATTCACCACAGTGAGGGGGAAGCTAAATTGAATGAAATCCGCTTAACCTCCGAAAAAAGTTTGCGCCTATTCTCTGGCCGGGCCTATCCAGAGCTTGCCGAAGAGGTTGCCGCCGAACTTGGTATCCCAATCACACCGACATCAGCATATGACTTTGCTAATGGTGAGATATTTATAAGATTTGAAGAGAGTGTTCGTGGAAGTGATGCATTCGTATTACAAAGCCATAGCGCCCCAGTAAATAAACAAATTATGGAGCAGTTAATTATGGTTGATGCCTTAAAGCGTGCATCAGCAAAGCGAATTACGGTAGTACTCCCGTTTTATGGTTACGCACGTCAAGATAAAAAACATCGAGGTCGTGAGCCAATCTCAGCAAGATTAATGGCAGACTTATTTAAAACCGCTGGTGCAGACCGCCTAATGTGCGTAGATCTTCACACCTCTCAGATTCAAGGATTTTTTGATGGACCAGTTGATCACCTATTCGCACTCCCTCTTTTAACAAATTATGTTGGTAGCAAGGTTGACCGTAAAAACTTAGTAATTGTTTCACCTGACTCAGGTCGAGTAAGAGTGGCAGAGCGATGGAGTGAATTGCTCGGTGGATGCAGCATTGCATTTATCCATAAAACCCGTGATCCAAGGGTGCCAAATGAGGCAACTGTTGGAAAAGTTGTTGGTGATGTTAAGGGAATGACCTGCGTAGTAATTGATGACATGATTGACACGGCTGGAACTGTTACAAAAGCCGTGGATGCGTTAATTGACGCTGGTGCGAAAGATGTAATTATTGCGGCTACTCATGCGGTTTTGTCCGGACCTGCAATTGATAGATTGAAAAAATCTAGAGTCTCAGAGGTGGTAGTCACAAATACTTTGCCAATCGCAGAGGAAAGTAGATTTGATAATTTAACCGTGCTCTCAATTGCTCCATTGCTAGGCCGCGCTATCAAAGAGGTCTTTGAAGATGGTTCAGTTACTAGTCTTTTTGATGGGCATAGTTAGAATTAGTTTTAATTAAATAATACTTGCGCCCGTAGCTCAACTGGATAGAGCATCTGACTTCGGATCAGAAGGTTCGGGGTTCGAATCCCTGCGGGCGCACCATCAATTTGTCCTTTTACCTACTCATTGGCTACTCTTACGCTTCGTTCCGCGAGGGATAAAACCGTTATCGAGGGAGAAGTAAAGTGGCTGAGATTTCAATTAAGGGCGCACGCCGAACTGAGTTTGGCAAAGGTGCATCACGCAGATCACGCCGTGATGGATTTATTCCGGCAGTAATTTATGGTCATGGTGAGAAGCCACAACATGTTGCTCTTCCTTCTCGTGAGTTAGGAATTGCACTTAAGACCTCAAACGTTTTGATTGATGTTGTATTAGATGATCACACAGAGTTAACACTTCCTAAATCTGTATCCCGTGATCCATTAACTGGTTTATTAGAACACATAGATTTAGTAATTGTTCGTCGCGGTGAGCGCGTTGTTGTTTCAGTTCCAGTTCATACTGAAGGTAAGTATGACCAAGACGGTATTTTGGAACACACAAATAACTCTATTGAGGTTGAGACAGATGTAACTAACATTCCTGCATTCTTAATGCTTAGCATGGAAGGCATGGTGGCTGGTGAATCTAAGTCAGCTGCTGAAGTTGTTCTACCTGAGGGTGTTAAATTAATAAGTGATCCAAAGATGATTGTTGTTCACTTGTCTGTTAAATCTGCTGAGGTTGAAGAGGTTGCAGTTGTTGCAGCTCCTGCTGAAGGTGATGCTGCCGCTGCCGCTACACCTGCCGAAGGTGATGCTGCTGCCGCCGCTGCACCTGCTGGTGGAGATGATAAGAAGGACAAAAAGAAGTAAGCAGGCACTAGCCTTAACTTATGGCTGATCGCTGGTTAGTAATTGGTTTGGGAAATCCTGGGGCTGATTATGAAAAAACTCGCCACAATATTGGGCAATTAGTTGTTGATTCACTTTCTGGTAGCCAGAAATTTAGTGCCCATAAATCACGGATGGAAATATCTGAGGTTAAGCACAAAAGCGAGATATTAGTTTTAGCAAAATCTCGCGGGTTCATGAATGAAACTGGCGGACCAGCTAAATCTTTAATCGACTTTTACAAGATTCCGATTGAAAAAATAATAGTTATTCATGATGAACTGGATCTACCTTTTAATAATTTAAGAATTAAACAAGGTGGCGGAGATAATGGGCATAACGGTCTTAAGTCTCTTACCACCTCTCTTTCTGGTGGAGATTACTATCGAATTCGAATGGGGATTGGCAGGCCTATCGGTGAGCAAGATCCAGCAGATTTTGTATTAAAGCCATTTTCAAAAGAAGAGAGAAAAGAGATACAAGAGTTTATTCAAAGAGGAGCAGATGCAGTTGAAGCGCTAGTTTTAAATGGTTTAGATAAAGCTCAAACTGCTTTTAACTCTTAAGTATTTTCATCCAGTATTTCGTAGGCCTGCTGCAACTCCATTTATAGTCAGAAGTAAAGCACGGGCAAGAAGTGGATCTACCTCTTTTTGGTTACGCACTCGCTTTAAAAGTGAAATTTGTAGAAGTTGAAGGGGCGCAAGGTAGGTATCGCGAATTTGCAAAGTTCTTGCCAGAATTGGCTGATTGCCTAAAATTTCAGTTTTATTGGTCATAAGAAGTAACTCTTTAACTGTTAGATCAAACTCCGTCTTTATTTGGTCAAATATTTTATGCAGGGAAGGGTCAACTAATTCATTGACATAACGTTGTGCAATAGCTAAATCTGTCTTAGCCAAAGTCATTTCTACATTGCTGATAAATGTTCGGAAGAAGTGCCAATCTTTAAGTAGTGTTTGAAGTAAATCACTCTTACCTGCTTCACGAGCAGCATTTAAGCCAGAGCCAACCCCATACCAACCTGGAACAATTTGGCGTGATTGGGTCCAACCAAATACCCACGGAATTGCTCGCAGAGAATCAAGTCCACCGGAGTCTTGTGGTCTTCTTGAAGGTCTTGAACCTAAAAACATATTACCAAGTTGTTCAACTGGAGTTGAAGCATAAAAATATGCTGGCAGATCTGTTTGATCAACCAAGCCTCTATATGCCGCAAAGGCGGCGTCACTTATTAAATCCATACAATCATTCCAACTGTTTAAGTCACCGGCAGATTGGCGAGGCTTTCGGTTCAAAATAGTTGCTTCAAGAGCGGCTGCAAGAGTTAATTCCAAATTTTCTTTAGCCAGGGCTGGCAAGCCATATTTATCTGAAATTACCTCACCTTGTTCAGTCATTTTTATTTGTCCATCAATTGAACCCCAAGGAAGTGCAATTAACGCATCATAAGTTGGTCCACCACCACGTCCAACTGAACCACCTCGACCATGAAACAGTCTTAACTTAACCCCGTGCTTAATTGCGACATCTCGCAATTTACGTTGTGCTTTATGAATTTCCCACTGACTTGTTGTAATACCGGCATCTTTATTTGAATCTGAGTAGCCAAGCATTACTTCTTGCATATTTCCTCTAAGTTTTACAATTTTACGGTAATTTTTATTACCTAGTAGATCATCCAATATTTTATCGGCTGACCTGAGCTCGGCAACAGTTTCAAGTAGCGGCACAAAACCAATTTTTGCAAATTCTTTTGCGGAGTTTATTGAGATTAATCCTGCCATTTTTGCGATTAGCACCGCTGCAATCACATCATCGGCTGATTTAGTCATCGAAATTATGTAACTTTCAATTACCTCTGGTCCAAAGCGATCAATTAACTCATTCATTGCAACAAAGGTTTTAAAGCACCTATCTGATGCTTCATCAAGATTGCCCAGGTTTGGTTGCTCTTTTGAATCTAATTGCGAATTTATTAGTTCAGGGGTTAGGTTAGAAAATATTTGATTCAAAAGTTGGCGATGCACGCCAGAATGTTCTCTAATGTCCATCGTTGCATGTGTTAATCCAAAGGCGCTAATTGCTCTGGTAATTCTCTCAAGTTGGCCGGTAGCAATAAGTTGACCATTATTAGCAAGGAGCGAAGTACGCATAATTTCAAGATCATTTAAAAGTTCTGCAGTGTCTTTGTAATCTCTACCTGGAAAATGTGGAAGCCCACTTGCATGACGGAGTTGCGTTAAGGCTAATTTATGCCTGATTGCAGTTGCCTTTAAGCGGTATGGTTCTTCAACATTTATTCGGCGATAACGATTTTCAATTTCTGGTAACTTTTCAAGATCTTGCGCCACAGACTTTTCTAACTCCACCGAGACCCCAGCTAATTTTGTAGAGATAGATAGTGCTTGCCTTAACTCATCTAAATGCTCAAATACAGTTCTTGTAAAGTGAGAATTTTGCAAGAGTATTGCCGCCTTGGTTACCTCAGCGGTGATATTTGGATTGCCATCTCGATCGCCACCAATCCATGTTCCAAATGAAAGCGGTCTAGCATTTAATGAAAGCTGTATACCTAATCTTTTAACTTCATTACCGAATTCAGCTAATACCTCTGGTACGGTCTGGATTAATAATTCATCTAAGTAATAAATCGAATTTACTGCTTCATCAAGCGGTTCTGGTCTACCCAGCCGAAGTTCATCTGTTTGCCATAAAAGATCAATAGTTTCAGCCAGCCGTTCGGTTTTTATTTGACTATCGGGTTGTTCAAGAAGTTGAGCGATAGTTGTCATTTTACTCAAAACAGATCTTCGAGCAGCCTCCGTTGGATGAGCAGTAAAAACTGGTCTGACTGAAAAATTATCAACCCAAACTTGTAATTCTTTTTTATCAAAATCTTTGCCATCTTTTTGTGCTTGTAAAATATTATCTACAGTTTTCTTCAACCACGAGCCACCAGAGCTGTGAGCTTCTGCTAAAACTTTAGAACGATTAACTTGTTCAGCCACATTTGCTAAATTGAAATAATTACTAAATGCCCGAACTAATGAAATTGTTTGTGAATCATCTAATTTACTTAATATCTGATCCTGCTGACCTTCCCGGACTGAAAGTCTGACTGATTCAACTAGTGAAAGTAATTCATTACTTTCTTGTCTGGCAATTGTCTGTCCAAGTAGATCTGCCAATTTTCGGACATCATTGCGCAAATCAGCGTTATCTGCAGAGGAACTCATGGCCTAATCATTACAGGTTCTGAAATAACTAGGCGCATCTTTATGGCTATTGATACGAACAACTGGCCTTAGAATTACCTCTCCACCCCCCTTCATTTATGAAGTGGGGGTATGTGGCGTTGTGCGACAGAAAGGTGGGTTATGTTAAATCTTTTATCAATCCTTACATCACCCATTGAAAATTACCTAGATCACCCAGGGGATTTAGTTGCCCCAGCTGCAACGCACTCATTGCTTGCTGCTGCCCAAAGCGCGCCACTATTACTGGTAACAACCTCAAGCAGATCATCAGATTTAATTACAGCCGAACTTAAATCTTTAGTGGGAGAAGCCAGCGTTGTAAATTTTCCAGCTTGGGAAACTTTGCCACACGAAAGATTAAGCCCCAAAGCAGATACGGTAACTGCACGATTTAAAGCATTAAATCAAATTAGTAACAATCAAATTAAGTTTATAGTTTGCTCAATTCGAGCTCTTATTCAACCTATCATTCCGAATAATTTAGAAAACTCGCAAATAAAAATCAAAGTTGACAATCAATTTATTATGGGTGATTTGATCAAAAAACTAAGCGAGTTTGGCTTTATTAGATCAGACCTTGTTGAAAGGCGAGGAGATTTTGCAGTTCGAGGTGGAATTTTAGATTTATTTCCAGCGGACACAGAACACCCAATTAGAATTGATTTTTTTGGGGATGAAATTGAAGAAATTTCCTATTTTGCAGTATCAGATCAACGTTCCATGGAAAAAATTTCTACAGAATTAACAATTTATCCATGCCGAGAACTTTTAGTTGATGATCAATTAAAAGAGAGGGCAATAAAGCTTGGAAAAGATTATCCAGAAATAAATGAGCTTGCTGAAAAAATTATTCAAGGAATTACATTTGAAGGAATGGAATCACTAGCGGCAGGACTTGTAGATGAATTCAAAAACTTAGTTGATTTTCTACCTAATAAAAGCCAAATCTGGATAATTGATGAACCAAGAGTTAGAACCAGGGCTGCTGATCTAATCTCAACAAATGATGAATTTTTGTCCGCTGCTTGGTCAAATCTAGCCTGGTCAGATGAGAAAGAAATTCTTGCCCCAATTGAGTTAAGTAAAAAGTTAAAGAAAGGCGGCTTCTTTCAGCTTGAGGAAATAGAGAATTTTGCAAGTAAGCATCAGTTCTTAATTCGAAATTTAAACCTATATGCCAGTAAGCCAGAGGATGAGGTAATTGATTTTCTAGAAAGTATTGAAAGCTATGCCGGTAAGTATGAAGAGGCAATTTTAGATATCAAGAAATGGCATAAAAGTGGCTTTCAGGTTGTATATACAGCACCAGCCATTGGAACCCTAAAGCGCCTTACAGAATTGTTAAATTCAAATGATCTTCCAAACGAAACAGTAACTGCGCATAAAACATATGATGCATCAAATTTAGTCAGGTTAATCAAGTCTGATCTACAACATGGCTTTATTAGCAATAAGTACAAGTTTGTTGTTATTACTGATAAAGATATTTCTGGCCAACGCTCATCGGATAAAGATCTAGCAAGAATGCCCTCGCGCCGTAAAAAGGCAATTGATCCATTGCAACTTAGGAGTGGTGATTATGTTGTTCATGAGCAGCATGGAGTGGGTAGATACTCTGAATTAATTAATAGAACAACAAATGGGGTTTCACGTGAGTATCTTGTTATTGAATATGCTTCTTCAAAACGTGGACAACCTGCCGACAGGTTATTTGTACCCACAGATACATTAGAACAGGTCACAAAATATGTTGGGGGTGAAGCACCTGCACTGCATCGAATTGGTGGTGCAGATTGGCAAAATAGTAAGCGCAAAGCTAGAAAAGCTGTAAAGCAAATTGCTGCTGAGTTAATTCGGTTATATGCCGCTCGGATGAGTGCACCTGGCTTTGCATTTTCTCCAGATACGCCATGGCAAAGAGAGTTAGAGGAGAGTTTTGCTTTTGTTGAAACTATTGATCAACAGGCAACTATCGATGAAGTCAAAAGAGATATGGAAAAGCCAAACCCAATGGATCGCATCGTTTGTGGAGATGTTGGTTATGGAAAAACTGAGATTGCAGTACGGGCAGCATTTAAAGCTGTGCAAGATGGCAAGCAGGTTGCAATTTTGGTTCCAACTACTTTGTTAGTTCAACAACACTTCAATACATTTTCAAATCGATATTCAGGTTTTCCCATTCGCCTTGCAGCGTTATCAAGATTTAATAGCGCTAGCGAAAGTAAGGAGATTATTGCCGGCCTTAAATCTGGCTCAGTTGATGTTGTTATTGGTACTCATCGGCTTCTTTCAAAGGATATTGAGTTCTCAGATCTTGGCTTACTGGTCGTAGATGAAGAGCAACGATTTGGCGTTGAACATAAAGAGGAGTTGAAGAAAGCTAGAACAAATGTTGATGTGCTTGCGATGTCAGCAACTCCAATTCCAAGAACTTTAGAGATGGCAATAACTGGGATTAGAGAGATGTCTAATATAACTACCCCACCTGAAGAACGTCATCCAGTTCTTACCTATGTTGGGCCATATGATGAAAAACAAGTAAGTGCTGCAATACATAGAGAACTACTTCGTGACGGGCAAGTTTTCTTTATTCACAATCGAGTAGAGAGCATTGAATCTGTATCTGAAAGGATTAAGAAACTAGTACCTGGAATAAAAATTGGCATTGCCCATGGGCAGATGAATGAGCGGGTATTGGAAGAAGTAATTTTATCTTTTTGGAATCGTGAGTTTGATTTATTACTTTGCACAACAATTATCGAAAGCGGTATTGATATTCCAAATGCGAATACTTTAATTGTAGATCGATCTGATTTATTTGGCTTATCCCAATTACACCAACTTCGAGGTCGAGTTGGTCGAAGTCGAGAGCGAGCATATGCATACTTTTTATATCCAACCGAACAACCAATTACTGAATTGGCTCATGATCGGTTAACTACTATCGCAACAAATACAGATCTTGGTGCGGGTATGCAGGTCGCGCTTAAAGATTTAGAAATTCGTGGCGCTGGCAACTTACTAGGTGGTGAACAGTCTGGTCATATAGCCGAGGTTGGCTTTGATCTATATATGAGAATGGTTGCTGATGCAGTAGATGAATTTAAAACTGGCTACTTTGATGAAAAACCAAAAAATAATGAATGCAAAGTTGAGTTACCAATTAATGCTCATCTGCCGGTGGAATATATTGAATCAGAAAGATTGCGTCTAGATTTGTATCGAAGAATTGCAGATGCACATGATGATCTTGCACTTTCAGAGATTGCCTTGGAGATGACAGATCGATTTGGTCAACTCCCAGAGCCAGCTACAGAGTTACTAGCGGTTGCATCTCTTCGTTTATTTGCCAAAGATTTAGGTTTAACTGATATAGCTATTGCTGGGAAAAATTTACGGCTTTCACCAGTATTTTTACCAGAATCTGCACAATTAAGATTGGCCCGTCTATACCCTGGATCAATTTATAAAAATGCTAGCCAAATCCTCTTAGTGGCTCGTCCTGGTGGTCCAAATTGGATAGAAAGTGCATCGGTAGGGAATACTTCAACCCTTACGTGGGTAGAGGAAGTTCTGCGTAATTTGATCCAACCAACTGTCAACAGCAAGAGTAAATAGAAAATGAGGATGAAATTGATTAAGAAAGTGCTTTCTACCTTATTAGTTGCTTTGCTCGTAACAAGCTGTGGCGGCATGACCACCGGCGTCAGTATTGGTAAAACAGAAATTAAATCTAGTGATATTCAAAAGTCTGTAGATGAAATCTTAACTGCTCGCAAGAACGTAGATACTTCTAAAATGCAGTTAATTGATGGACCGGAATTACTTCGCAATCAAGCTCAATTTGCGATTATTAAAGTTATTTTGGATAGAGTTGCTTTAGATAAAAATTTATCGATAACTTCTGCAGATGTTGCTGCTCGTAGAGCAGATGCCATTTCACGTCTTGGCGGAGAGAGCGGATTACCAGCCGCACTTGTTGGCGCAAATCTTGCAGCCTCAAACCTTGATGCATATTTAAGGATATTGATTATTTCTGATCGCCTAAACTCTGATTTAATTGCAACCGGATTAGCTGAAGATGTAGCGGCTACGCAAGTTTCAAAGTTAGTAATTGATACAGCATCAAAACTTGGTGTAATAGTAAATGCTAAATACGGCAAGTGGGATCCAACTACAGCAACCATTGAGGCAGCAGATGCAACCAGTGGTGCAGTAACACCAGCTCCTTAGTATTTAATTTATATGAGCTCAGAACTCATCAGGCTAAGGCAGGTGATGGATAAACTCCGTTCACCTGGTGGTTGTCCATGGGATGCCGAACAAGATCATTTATCTCTTTTGAAATTCTTGCTTGAAGAGTCATATGAGTTCATTGAAGCAGTTGAAGATAATGACCGTGATGCAATGCAAGAAGAGCTTGGTGACTTACTCCTTCAAGTTTACTTTCATTCAAGAATGGCTGAAGAGGATAAAAAACAACCATTTAATATCGAGGATGTTGCTAAAGGTGTTGCAGACAAATTAATCCGCCGCCACCCACATGTTTTTTCAGATGCTGTCGTAGGCAGTAGTAGTGAAGTTTTAGAAAACTGGGAAGCACAAAAGGCGGTTGAAAAGGGAAGAACCTCTGCAATTGATGGGGTGCCACTTGCTCAACCTGCGCTACCACTTGTCTCAAAGCTGCTTTATCGAGCAAGTAAATCTAATTACCAGTTACCAAAAGCTGAATCAGTAAAACTTCCAGATGAGATGAATCAAGATCAATTTGGAGAATTACTGCTTAGTTTAATTTCACAAGCGGTAGATAAGGGTTTGGATCCTGAGGCGGCCCTGCGAGGAGCCGCCAAAACTCTAATTACGCAGATTAAAGCATATGAGGCACGGTAGAATTAATTCATAATCAAATTAAATAATAGTTAGGTAGAAATTAGTGTCAATTATTAAAGAAGTAAAAGCACGAGAGATTTTAGATTCTCGAGGTAATCCAACTGTTGAGGTTGAGGTAAAACTTGATAACTCAATTATCGGCCGAGCGGCTGTGCCAAGTGGTGCGTCAACTGGAGCATTTGAAGCAGCTGAGTTGCGAGATGGTGGCAAAAGATATCTTGGTAAGGGTGTGCAGACTGCAGTAAAAAATGTTAATGAGAAATTGGCGCCAATAGTTATTGGATTAAAAGCTGAGGATCAAAGAAATCTAGATGAGCAGATGATTAAGCTAGATGGTACAAAAAATAAATCTAATCTAGGTGCAAATGCTATTTTGGGGATCTCGTTAGCAGCAGCAAGAGCCGGGGCTAATAGTACAAATCAATCTTTGTTTAAATACTTAGGTGGAGCAGATGCAAAAACTCTGCCAGTTCCAATGATGAATATTTTAAATGGTGGTGCTCACGCTGATACCAATGTTGATATCCAAGAGTTTATGGTCGCACCAATTGGTGCGGGCACATTTAAAGAGTCATTAAGGTGGGGCGCTGAGATTTATCACAGCTTAAAATCTGTCCTTAAGAAAAAAGGTTTGGCAACAAGTATTGGCGATGAAGGCGGCTTTGCACCAAATCTTGCTAGCAATCGGGCTGCCCTTGATTTAATTCTCGAAGCAGTAGAGCTTGCTGGCTTTAAAGCCGGATCTGAAATTGCATTAGCAATGGATGTTGCTGCAACTGAGTTTTTTGATAACGGTAGTTACAAATTTGAAGGCAAGCAATTAACTTCAGATCAAATGATCACTTACTACAGCGACTTGGTAGCTGCCTATCCATTGGTTTCAATTGAAGACCCATTAGATGAGAATGATTGGGATGGGTGGGGCAAACTAACCGCGCAATTAGGGGATAAAATTCAAATTGTTGGCGATGATTTATTTGTTACTAATCCAGAGCGGTTATTGCGTGGAATTGAAAGTAAAACTGCAAATGCTTTACTAGTCAAGGTAAATCAGATTGGCACCTTAACGGAGACTATAGATGCAGTTAATTTAGCCCATAAGAGTAATTACCGATCAATGATGAGTCATCGATCTGGTGAAACCGAAGACACCACTATTGCAGATTTAGCAGTTGCACTTAACTGTGGCCAAATAAAGACAGGTGCGCCAGCAAGATCTGAGCGAGTAGCAAAATACAACCAATTACTTCGAATTGAAGAGGAGTTAGCATCAGCTGCAATTTATGCAGGCAGCTCTGCTTTTCCTCGATTTAAAAAGTAAGTGAAGGTAATGGCCCGTCGAAAATTTATTGCTGCCGGGCTAGTTTCATCCTCACGTAAAACAATTCAATCTGGGTTAAAAAAACGTGGCTTATCTAACCGAGCTTTAATTGTTGGAATTGTTTTATTTTCACTTGCAGTAACACTTGCACCTCCAATTCAACATTACTTCACCCAGAAGGCACAGATAAATTCACTGCGAACACAGCTAGCCGATAACCAAGCAATGTTGGATAAAGCAGCCGCTGAATTAGCCCAATGGAATGATCCAGAGTATGTAGCAAGCCAAGCAAGAGCAAGATTACATTTTGTTTTTCCAGGTGAACGCCAATATATTGTGGTTGGAAATGATGCAATTGAGAATACAAATGAGCAAACAAAAGTTTCCGAACAACTTCCAGTAGGTCTGCCGTGGTACTCAAGATTAATCTCTTCAATTACTAGTACAAATGTAAATCAATAAAATGATTAAACCAGAAGCATCATTTACACCAGAAAAGCCAAGTGAAAAAGATCTAGAAACAGTTGCAGCTCAACTTGGCAGATCCCCAAGGGATGTTTCAGCAATCGCTCACCGCTGCCCATGTGGGCAGCCAGATGTGGTGCAAACACCGCCGAGATTGGCAGATGGCACACCATTTCCAACTTTTTACTACGCAACCTGTCCGAGGTTAACCGGTGCAATCTCAACCTTAGAAAGCTCTGGTTTGATGACAGAGATGAATGAGCGATTACTGAATGACTCTGATCTAGCCGGTAAATACCTAGCGGCGCATATTGATTATGAAGCGGCAAGATCAGCGTTAGCTAGGGTAGAAGATATTCAAACACCTGAGCTTGATGGAATTACTGCTGGTGGAATGCCAGATCGAGTTAAATGTTTGCACTCACTTGTTGCTCACTCACTGGCTGCAGGTGTTGATGTAAATCCTCTTGGGGATGAAGCTTTGAGTAAATTAAGTCAGTGGTGGCTTTCTAAACCATGCAGTGAGATTAGTAATTTGATTAATGAGGAGAGTAAGTGAGCAGAGTTGCCGCAGTTGATTGTGGAACAAACTCAATTCGATTACTTATTGCCGATATTACTGGGGATAATTTTAAAGAGGTTTTGCGAACCATGGAGATTGTTCGCCTTGGCCAAGGAGTAGATCAAAATAAAGCCTTTCAGCCAGATGCAATTGACCGAACGTTAAATGCGGTTCGCTTATTTAAAGATCAAATTGCAAGTAAGGGTGTTGAAAAAATTAGATTTTGTGCAACTAGTGCCACTAGAGATGCAACTAACCGAAATTTATTTATTGATGGTGTTAGAGATATCTTAGGGATTGAGGTTGAGGTAATTCCAGGTGAGGAAGAGGCAGAGCTTTCATTTATTGGAGCAACAAAAGAGTTAAGGCAAAGTGATTCTCCTTTTTTAGTTGTTGATATCGGTGGTGGCTCAACTGAGTTTGTGTTTGGAAGTGAAAAGGTAGATTTTGCAAAGAGTGTAAATATTGGCTGTGTTCGAATGAGTGAACGCCACTTAAATACTCAGCCACCATCGATGGCCCAGATTGCCCAAGCAATTGTTGATATTGATATTGCGATCGCCCAAGCTGCTGCAGTTGTACCAATTACAACTGCAAAAACTTTGGTTGCAGTAGCAGGTACTGCCACAACTGTTGCAGCCGCAGCCCTTGAATTAAATGATTACGATCGACATATGATTCATCTTTCTAGAATATCTGCCATTAATGTGCATAAGGTTGCGGCAAGTTTCCAATCTATGAATAAAGATCAGATCGCATCCTTAGGCTTTATGCATCCAGGCAGAGTTGATGTAATTACAGCCGGCTCATTAGTTCTTTCTAGAATTATGGCCGCGACCGGAGCTAGTGAATTTGTTGCATCTGAGTCAGATATCTTGGATGGAATGGCTTGGTCCCTAATCAAATAAGCGAAAAATCAGATGAAATTGGCGGCGGAAAAGACAGGTAGATTTACCCCCTGAAGATTCGCCCCTGTAGCCCAATGGCAGAGGCATGCGACTTAAAATCGCACAAGTGTGGGTTCGACCCCCACCGGGGGCACGCTCAATTCCTGCGAATCTTCAGCAAAGATTAAGTTTCAACTGGCTGGTAGGAATAGCAGTGGGAATCTGAAATCATTAATATTTGTTTACTACCTAAGTAAGTAAAATCAGAACTACCTCACTACTTACTTCTATAGAAGGAGATGGATGAAAAGCTCAAACCCTGTACTTGGCAAGGCATTTAATCAACCTAGCAACATGCAGGTTGATCAACTAGAGCAAAGTTATAACGCTCCCGCAGCCTCATCAATCCGCACAGGTCGCATGACAATTGAAGATGTCGTTGCGAAAACTGGATTTTTATTTGCAATTTTAGTTGTTGTTGGTGCGCTCGCATGGAGTGCAAATCTTGGACAAGGTGCACTGCTGATTGGATTCTTAGGTGCATTTGGTATTGCTATGGCAATTAGCTTTAGCAAATCAATTAAACCGGGATTAGTTGTTGCATATGCTGGCCTTGAAGGTTTAGCACTTGGCACATTAAGTCACTTTTACGAATCTTTATACCCAGGAATTGTTAGCCAAGCAGTAATTGGGACCATCGCGGCTTTTGCTGGTGTGCTGTTTATGTATCGCAGCGGCAGAGTTCGTGCGACTCCACAATTTACTCGTGCAGTAATGGGCGCAGCAATTGGTTACTTCATTCTTGGATTTGTTTCCATAATCGCATCATTCTTTGGTGTCGGAAAAGGTTATGGCTTTTATGGAGTATCAGGTCTTGGACTCCTTCTTGCTGTTGCCGGTGTTGCTCTAGCTAGCTTCTTCTTAGTTCTTGATTTCGATCAAATTGAGAAAGGTGTGGCTGCTGGAGTGCCAGAGAAAGAATCTTGGCGAGCATCATTTGGCTTGATGGTAACAATCGTATGGATATATCTTGAGGTATTACGCCTACTTTCAATCTTGCGTAACGACCGATAAGTAAAAGCATTTCCAATCAGGAGCTGTGAGCGATCACAGCTCCTGATTGTTTTTATCAATAATTAAATCTGTTTTTAAGTGTGACAATCTAGTTTCCGGCAGAACCGTCGCTAATAAAATTGCAAAAACCCAAATACCAGCTGAGAATAAAAATGCAGTTCGGTAACTGTAATTGTCAGTTAGAAATCCTACTAAGACTGGCCCAACAATCATTCCAGCATCTCCTGCCATTTGCCATGCTGCAATTACTTGACCACCACGGCCGCGAATAATGTCACCAACCACACTGCCAGGTGCTGTTCCAACAAAAGCACCCCCTAAACCAAATAACGCCATTGAAATAAAGTAAAGAGTTGGTTTGGTAGTAAATGAGAGCATTAATATTCCAAATAAAACAAATGTGCTACCGAATAGGAGAGCAGCTTTTCTTCCTTTTTCATCAGAAAATCGGCCAGCTCTAAGTAAAAATATTCCTTGGATTAACGCACCAATAGTTATACCTAAGCCCGCAACTGATGCTGTGGAATTAAGTTTTTCGGTAACAAAGAGCGGCAAAATAGATGAACGTAATCCAAATAAAACCCAATTATTTAAAAAGGCTAACACCAAAGCAATCTGGTAGGGGCGAAGTTTTAATGCCTGGCTTAATGTAGTTTGCCCAATTTTGCTAGTAGGTATATCAACCTTAACTCCCAACCGTTTTTCACTTAAAAAAACTAATGCAGTTATACCAGCCATTGCTAACGTGGTTGAGTAAACAAAAAACGGTGCTCGAAGTGAAATACCAGCAAGGATTCCACCAAATGCAGGCCCGGCAACTCCACCAACTAAAAAGCCCCCGTTATATAAAGATTGCGCTCTGGCGCGATAATCATCGCTTACCGATCTCATTAACAGTGAACCAGCAGATACTGAAAACATAGATGAACCAAGTCCACCCAGCGTTCTAAATGTTAAAAGTTGTGCGTAGCTTTGAGAGAGGGCGGTAAGGAAGGTAAAAAAGGAAACCATAAATAACCCAAAGCCAAGGACTGCTCGCTCACCAAATTTATCAACTAATTTTCCAGAAATTAAGCCAGATGAAAACCGCATAATTGCAAAGCTAGAGATTATTAATCCAATTGCGGTTTTACTTACGCCAAATGATGAGGCAAAAATTGGTACTGCTGGAATTATTAAACCAAAGCCAACTGCGACAAAAAAAGCAACGGAAGATAAAACAGAAACCTCTCGCGGAAGCTCCGCGAAAGGATTTCTGCTAAATCTGTTTGACTTGATTTAACCTACCGCCTCACCAGCTGCTTCAGTTTTTGCCGCATGGTGCGCGGTGCTACTTTGCAATGGTTTTTCTTTTAAGAAGAACGCAAGCACGAAACCAATGAAAGTAACGGGAGCAGCTGCAAGAAATACCATATGGAAGGTTTGAGCGAAGCTGTGAAGAACAGTTTCTCTAATGACTGGTGGCAAAGTAGTAATAACAGAGGTATTTGTTGTAATTTCCTTTAACTTCGCCGGATCAAATCCAGTTAGAGATTGTGGATCAGTACTTTGCAATGACGCAATATTATCTTGTAGATAATAAGCAACACGGTTACTAAAAATTGTTCCAAATATTGCAGTACCAAAGGCTCCACCTAAAGACCTAAAGAAGGTATTTGATGAGGTAGCAATTCCCATATCTTGGAAGTCAACTGAATTCTGCAATGCGATCACAATCGTTTGCATTGATAATCCAAGACCGGCACCAACCATAATTGCATAAATTGAAAGTATGCCAAATGAAGTTGTTTCATTTAAGGTTGACATCAAAATTAAACCCAAAGTCATTATTGCTGCGCCAACTATTGGGAATATTTTATATCTTCCGGTTGTAGTAATCCTTTTGCCACTGAATATTGACATTGAAACAATGCCAAGCATTAATGGGATTAACTTCAGGCCAGCTGAGGTAGCTGAATTACCTTTAACTACCTGTAAATAAAGTGGCAACATAACAATCGCACCAAACATACCGGCACCGATAATGAAACCTAATGCTGAGGTAAGTGAGAAGGTTTGGTTCTTAAACAGGCGCAAAGGTAAAATTGGTTCCTTCGCACGAGTTTCTTGCCATAAGAACAATAGGGTTAAGAATAATCCGAGACCAAAAACAGTTAATGTGCGTGAATCTGTCCAACCATCTTCTGGTCCATAGACTGATACTGCTAGCAAAACTGCGCTCACTGCTAGAACCAGAATCAATGCACCAAAGTAATCAATCTTATGCTCACGTTTAACTTTTGGAATGTGTAATACAGCAGATGTAATAACTAAGGCCAAAATTCCAAATGGAATATTGATATAAAAAATCCAGCGCCATCCAGTGATACCCAAGATTGTTGCGTGGTCTGAGAAAAAGCCACCAAGTAAAGGACCTGCAACTGAAGAAAGTCCCCAAACCGCACCAAAGTAACCTTGATACTTTCCACGTTCACGTGGAGAGACAATGTCACCAATAATTACGAATGTAAGTGCCATTAATCCGCCGGCGCCTACACCCTGCAATGCGCGAGTAAAAATTAACTGGGTCATATTTTGGGAAGCACCAGCTAGAAGTGAACCAATTAGAAATGTGATAATTGCAAACTGAAATACTGGACGGCGTCCATACAAATCTGAAATTTTTCCATACAGTGGTGTTGATGCTGTTGATGTTAGAAGGTATGCAGTCACTACCCAGGTGTAGTGATTTAATCCGTTAAAATCTTCAACAATATTTTTAAGCGCAGTCGAAACAATTGTCTGATCTAACGCAGCAAGCAACATGCCAGTCATAAGACCGCTTAAAACGATCATTATTTCTTTATGGGTAAGTGGACCGCTACTTTCGCCTGACTTTGGAGCAGATTTATCTCGAGATTTAGCCATTAAATATTTTTCCTGTCTCTAATTTAGGTGCACTATACGTCTGATGAACGATATAAACTCATCGTGTATTCCAAGTCTACCCAAGTTTAGATTAGGATTTCGCCTATGAAGGCTGTGATTGCTGAAAATTTAGTAAAGACCTATAACAAAGGCAAAGTTAAAGCCCTTGATGGATTAAACCTTGATGTTGAAGAAGGAACAGTTTTAGGCGTGCTTGGCCCAAATGGTGCAGGTAAAACTACAACCGTCAGAATTCTTGCCACATTACTTGCCCCAGATTCTGGAAAAGCAACTGTGGCTGGAATCGATGTTTTAAATCATCCAGATGAGGTTAGGAAAATAATTGGATTATCTGGTCAATATGCAGCGGTTGATGAAACATTAACTGGCTGGGATAACTTGATTATGTTTGGCCGGCTTTACCATTTATCTTCAAAGCAAGCAAAAGAGCGAGCAGTTGAATTGCTTGAACAATTTTCATTAACTGAATCAGCAAAAAGACCAATCAGAACTTACTCCGGTGGTATGAGACGGCGACTAGATCTAGCTGCCTCATTAATTGTTAAGCCAAAGGTTTTATTTTTAGATGAACCAACTACTGGTCTTGATCCAAGAGGACGTCAAGATATGTGGGGAGTTATAGATGAGTTAGTAAAAGGTGGCGTTACTTTATTACTAACAACTCAATACTTGGAAGAGGCAGATCATCTTGCAGATGAGATTGCAGTAATCGATCATGGCAAAGTTATTGCCCGAGGCACATCTGACACATTAAAGAAACAAGTTGGTGGTGAGCGTCTTGAGATCGTAGTTGAAAGTCAGCATCTAGTAGCAGCTAAAGAAATTGTTGCAAAGATAAGTGGTAGTGCAATAAATGTTGACGAGGGACTTCGACAAATTTCAGCCCCTGTTACAACTGGCAGCAAAGCATTAATAGAAGCGGCAAAATTACTTGATGAAAAAGGTATTCATCCATTGGACATTGGTCTGAAGCGACCATCACTTGATGATGTTTTCTTATCTCTTACTGGACATGTAGCCGAAGAAAAAACCGAAGAGGTAGTCGACCTTAAGGCAAAACGAGGTGGAAGATAATGAATGCAATTTCAGATGCGCTAATCATCACCAAGAGGCAGTTACTCCAACTTGCCAGAGTGCCTGAGGTTTTAATCTTTTCAACGATTCAACCAATTATGTTTGTTTTGTTGTTTAGGTATGTATTTGGTGGCTCAATTGATACCGGTCAACCTGGTGGATATGTGCAATTACTAATGCCAGGAATATTTGTGCAAACAGTTGCCTTCACACTTGCTGCTACTGCAGTTGGATTGGCTGCTGATATGCAAAAGGGATTAATTGATCGTTTTAGATCTCTACCAATTTCAAGATCAGCTGTTGTATTTGGCCGAACCTTAGGCGATGGCGTATTAAATATTGTGGTCTTAGCTGCGATGGGAATAACCGGCTTTGTTGTTGGCTGGCGACCCTCCTCAGGTCCACTGAAGATTACTTTAGGTTTTCTTTTCTTATTCTTATTTGGTTTTGCAATGTCTTGGGTTGGAGTATTAATTGGATTGGCTGTAAAAGATGAGCGAGTTGCTCAGAATGCAACATTTATTGCGGTTTTCCCACTGACCTTTTTATCAAATGCATTTGCGCCAACAACTGGTATGCCAAAGCCATTGCAGTATGTAGCTGAGTGGAATCCAGTATCGACCATGGTGGCCGGCTGCCGAGAGTTATTTGGTTTGAAGAATCAATTTGGTGCAACAGCTGGATCATTCCCAAGTGATAATCCACTACTTATGTCACTTATTTATATGGTGATAATAATGGCAATCTTTATTCCTCTTAGTGTGCGCAAGTACAACAACGCAGCAAATAAGTGATTAAATAAAAGGTTGCGCCTCAAGTACTGCAACTGCAATTTGCTTTCCATTAGGTGCGGTGTAATTAACTGTCTGGCCAACCTTTGCACCAAGGACTGCACCACCAAGAGGTGATTTTTCAGAGTAAACATCAACATCACCACTTGAAATCTCACGGGATCCAAGTAAAAATTTAAGTTCATCACCGCCAATATCAACTGTTACCAACATACCAAGACCAACCACGCCAGATTCACTTGCAGGAGGTGTTCCAATGTGTGCATGTTCCAACATATGTTTTAGTTGACGAATTCTTCCTTCAATCTTGCCTTGCTCTTCACGGGCAGCGTGGTAGCCACCATTTTCTTTTAAATCACCTTCAGCACGTGCCGTCTCAATCTTTTTAATTATTTCAGCACGAAGTGGACCCTCTAGTTCGGCAAGCTCTGCCGCCAGACGATCGGCTGCTTCCTGGGTTAGCCAGGTTTGAGTAGGTTGATTCATAAGTAGGAAAGGTTACTCGCAACTTGAAATTCCTGCATTTACCGCAGGTAAACGAGTGGATATCACAACGGTGCGCTGATTTTTGCCAGCCAATAACGATCCAACTGGTATCAGATCAGAAACTTCACCAACTGTATTCTTTTCAAGATCACGAGCTATTAATGAACAACTGTGATCAATATTTGGATCACGAACTTGGACTGAATAGGTAATTGAAATACTTTGATCATCAATATTTTTAAATGAAATTAAGTCAGCTCTAACTGCAGGGTTTGCTGCGTTGTAACCGCTCCAAATAAACCAAGAAGCTACAACTAATACCAAAAATCCAGTAAGCAGATACCGCTGGCTGTGAGCTGGCTTGATGCCATAACGCTGCCTGAGCCTAGGATCGGTTAGAACTTTAGGATGGGTCACAGTGATAAGTGTAGAACCATTTAGGAATGCTTAAGTAGGCTTACCTCATTACTAGAGGGGTGAGGTAGTTATGGATGAGAGTAGAAATTTTGATGTCGGAGTTGCCGGCTCATTAACTATGATTTTTCTGACCCTAGCAATGGTATTTCTCATGATTAGCTTTTATCGAAGATATAAGAGATTAGTAGATCGCAAAGATCAAGAGTAGTTTTGTTTAAAATAAAGAAAGTATTTCGATTAACCTTCTTAACTACAATCTGGCTGCTATTAATCTATTCGACCTATGAACTTGGCATGTGGCAATTACATCGTGCGCAAGCGATGAATGTGGCAACTGCGGTAAAACCAGATCAGCCCTTAATCGCTTTAACCGATGTGGCATCCGCCGGTATGAACCTGCCAATTAAAGCAATCAATCGAATTATTTATGCAGATGGAATTTACTCAACCTCGTATATTGCTCGGGACCAAAAAATATCAGAAGGTAAATTAGCTAACCTAGATGTCAGATTACTTAAGTTAAGTAGCGGCCATTCTGTCCTGGTGGTGCGCGGGGTAGCAAGTGAGCCGTTGGATGTAATTAATTCAGATATCTATCTCACGGGCCGGCTGTATCCGAGACAAAATATGGATCGAGCATTTGCAAAACCTGGTGAGCTATCCCGAATTGATCCAGCATTAGTTGTAAGTAAGGAGAATCCATTTTTATATGATGGATATATTGTTTTGCAGTCTGAGAAGATTGGCGGCAAGAGCAGTAGCAATACCTCATTTATACCAACCCCACAGATATCTCAACAGGTTGCAGGGTTTTACTGGCAACACATCTCTTATGTAGTGGTCTGGTGGTTCATGGGCGCGCTACTCTTAATCGCGCCACTGTTTCCACAATTTAGAAAACCAAAGAAAGTTTTAAAGAGCGGAGTAAAAAAATGAATGGTGTAATCCTTAGATTTCGTGTGATGGCTATTTGGGCCGGAGTAATGTCTCTGCTGCTTTGGTTTGTATATATGCCTGCTAAATACTTACTCTCAGATGCCACCTTCTATGAGCGCTTTATTTGGATTCCAATCGTGCATGGCTTTACCTACCCGATCTATTTATTGGCAGCTTTACACCTTTGCATTGCCAAGCGAAAATCTTTAATCAGTACCGGCCTATTTTTACTTGCCGGCACCCTGCCAGTTGCTTCAATTTGGATTGAACGAAAGGTAAGGAAGGAAGCCGCGTAGCTTTTTGGCTGAGTCCTTTACCTAAACTTAACCTTTAAACCTTGCGTGTCAGCGCAAAAAATTAACGCTCCTGATTTACTGTTTACCTCATCTTCCAAACCTTGAGCACAATTAAACAGATTGCGATGATAGAACTTGGCTAATGAATCTATTGTCTTAAAGTCAGTGTCTACCCAATCAAATCCTGCTCGAATCACATATGTTCTAGATACCAGCGTGCTGCTTGCTGATCCAGTTGCGCTAACTAGATTTGCCGAACATGAAGTAATCATCCCAATCACGGTAATTGGTGAGCTTGAGACTAAGCGTGATCATCCAGATCTTGGCTACTTTGCCCGAGCCGCTCTTCGCACTCTAGATGACCTGCGGGTTAAAAGCGGCAGATTAGACCATCCAATCTCTATCAATGATGTGGGCGGATCATTAGCAGTTGAATTAAATCATTCAGATGTTTCAAAACTACCTGCTGGCTTTTTACGCGATGGCTCAAATGATTCAAGAATTTTAGCAATCGCTAAAAACTTAATGGCAGATGGCCGAAAGGTTGTTTTAGTTACTAAAGATTTACCACTACGGGTTAAAGCTTCCTCAGTTGGAGTTGAGGCGGAGGAGTATCGAGCAGAGCTTGCTAGTAGTAGTGGTTGGACTGGCATGGTTGAAGAAAGTGTTGGTTCAACGATTATCGATGCACTCTATGAGAAAGATCGGATTGTCCATGAGTTTGCTAAAACTCACCCTTGCCACACTGGAGTTGTTCTGCACTCTGAAAAAGGAAGTGCGTTAGCACGTGTAACTCCAGATAAACATCTGCAATTAGTTCGAGGCGATCGAGCAGCCTTTGGTTTGCATGGGCGAAGCGCCGAACAGCGGGTGGCGCTGGATATTTTGCTAGATAATGAAATTGGAATTGTCTCTTTAGGAGGACGGGCTGGAACTGGAAAAAGTGCCCTGGCATTATCTGCCGGACTTGAAGCGGTGCTAGAGAAACGACTTCATAAAAAGGTAGTTATCTTTCGTCCACTTTATGCAGTTGGTGGGCAGGAGCTTGGCTATTTGCCGGGAAGTGAAAATGAAAAGATGTCACCTTGGGCCCAGGCGGTTTTTGACACCCTGGGGGCGTTGGTAAGCCAGCAGGTAATTGATGAGGTGATTGAACGAGGATTAATTGAGGT
>Ga0304728_1000560_pt1 | contig 31266 bp, 27 predicted proteins | sample C_130625_MF_Meta_FD_190476 | JGI IMG/M metagenome (GOLD analysis project Ga0304728, IMG submission 190476) | Freshwater microbial communities from Lake Croche, Canada to study carbon cycling - C_130625_MF_MetaG (v2) (version 2) | ecosystem: Environmental > Aquatic > Freshwater > Lake | place... | reverse complement strand
ACAATTTATTATTTTCAAAAACTCCAATTGGAGAGGTAATATCAACAACTGTTTTTACAAATCCCAATAAATTTTATTATTCTGATAAATTATTATATTAATTATTTGTCATTAATAATTATAAAAAATATAAGCAGAAAAAGGTAATGAGATTATAATCCAAAAACTTTTTATTATTGATGTCATTAAAAATATTTAAGAATAATTTTTTATATCTATTAAATCAATTTAAAAAAATATACTTAAATATAATATATATATGTCTTCTATTACTACAACCACATATATAAATGATGTTTGGTCTTTATATTTTCATGATCCGTATGACATGAATTGGGATAATAATAGCTATAAATTTATAACTACGATAAGTAGTGTTGAAGATTATATAACTATCTTCAAGGCATTTGAAGATTTATGGCATAGAGGAATGTTTTTTATTATGAGAGAACATATTATGCCAAGATGGGAAGATGAAAATAATAAAAATGGAGGTTGTCTATCTTTTAAAGTTAATAAACAAGATTTTAATGAGAAGTTGTTTGAGATTGGAGCATTAATTTTAGGTGAAAAAATGGGAAAAACAGATATAACTTCAACTTATATCAATGGATTGTCAGTAAGTCCAAAAAAAAATTATCATATTATTAGAATTTGGTTGAAAAATAATGAAAGAATAAATAAGAGTTTATTTAATTTGTCTGTTCATGCTTATTCAGTTATTATGTATAAACCTCATAATGAAACCACATCTTCTTCATAGATATAAATATAAATAATTATAATAAAAATATGTCTGCGTTTATTGATCTAATTAGAAGCAAAGATTATTTTAAAGTTATGTTTGATGAATTTAAATTTAAAATGATTTCTTCAAATGATAGTCAAAGAAAGTTTGAAAGAAAGAATTATAAATATCATAATATTGAAAATCTTCAAATTCCTCCTATTCTCCTTAAATTCATTGAAGATATCTTAAATAAAACTACAAATACTATTGAAGTTAATATAACAGAAACTATTATTAATCCTGATAAAATTAATTATTATGGTAATATTAGATGTGAAATTGATAATTATAAATTTATAGAAAATATTTATTATAATGTTGATGTTATTAATGATAAAAATAAGATTAATATTGAAACATCCATTGAAAAGAAATATAATGAAAAAGATATTAATGAAATTGATAAATTCTTTTTGAATATTTTTCTTTTCTTTATTGAAAATAATTATACCTCATATGTTAAAAATGAAATATTTAAAAAAAAATTGAAAAAAATTAATCTTCACTCTTTTGAGCTAAACATAATTTAACACTTCCCATAGAGGCTATGCCATATTGAAGAATTATAGGATATGAATTTTTCAGATAAATTTCAACCGTTGAGCATAAATTCGTGCATTTCGTAAAAATGCTCAAATACTTCAAACTAAAAACCCCTTGAATTATCTCTTGATCATCATTACTCTTGATTTGTATATTTTGTGCTTCTGTTGCGAGGATTGTTTCCTGACAACAGAAATCGCCTTGGCAACTTAAAATAAGTTTATTGCCTATATTTTTAATTTCAATATATTCAGCCAGATTATGCATATCTCTTATAATCTTCTGAAGATATGCAGAAGGCATTGTTATTATGGTGTTAAAATCAGCTGGTGGAATATCAACATTAACAACATCAATATCTAACATCGATAATTTATAAGTTGTCTTAACATTCTTTTCATTATTTTCAATTGTAATTCCTAAAATATTTGGATCATTTTTATGAATAAATAAAGATAAAATATCGCCATTTTGAATTGTCTTTATAAGCATATGAAATTTGAGCATATTAATTCCAATATAAAGTTTTTTCAAACAATAATAACTCTCAAATTTATCTGCATGTAATTTTAAATGAATTAGAACTATATGAGTATTATCTAATGCTACAATCTTCATACCATTTTCATCAAATTCTAAATTGACATCCATCAAAATTTCTTTCATCGCATCTATTACAGATTTTATTGTTGATGCTTGAATTGTTTTAATTTCAAGAATATAATTACTATTTTCCATAAAAAGGTTTTAAATAACTAAAATAAAAAAGCTTTATATATGTAAATATAAAGGTTCATCTATTTCACCACTGTCAAGCCGTCTAGACTTTTGAATAATTTTATTTGCAACAGTGCTTAAATAATTACTTGGCTTTACATAACCTTTTCCGAATTTGAATGTTTCTTCTAAAAACCAATTATCAAAATTAAAATCACCAAATTTATAATCAGTTGATTTTGATTTTGCATATTGTCTTTCAATAATTTGATGTAATTGCGAATAGTTATAATTGCCGCCACTCATCTCTCTTTATTTTCTCTTAGACATTATTTTTTTCATCTCTGTATCATAAGCATCGCAAGTATCTCTAATTTTATTCCATTTATCAGTCTTTTCATCAATATCTTTAACTTCTTCTTCAATATCCCATAATAAAGCAAGTGTTTTTCCAACATCTTGATTATATTTATTATAAATACTTTCAATCTCTTGAATTGTGTAATTATCAGGAGCCTGTTTTAATATATTATCCATTTCTATATATTTATATATTTAGATAATTTATATCTTCCATAATCCTCAGCTATTTTATATGCCATAATTTCAAAAGGATGTTCATTGACTGTTGGTATAACATCATTTATTCCTGATGGCATTGATGATTTATATTTATAAAATAATTCATTTCCATTTCTGTCTGTATAAATATATTCATCCAAATCTGGATTAGCTCTTACAAATAATTCACTATCTCTTCTTCTTGATATCTGATATCTATTTTCTTGAAGATATGAATTCATATTATTATATCTTTGATAGATATGAACACTTTCATGAATTAAAACTTTTGTTAATTCATCTTCATCATAATTAACTATTTTTGGTGATAGAAAAATGATGTCAGTTCTTGTATGTGGCAATCCTTCTTCATATATATCTCCAACCAATGCAAACTTCCATCTATAATCATTATTAAAATAGTTTTTTGCAATTATAGAACATTTATCAATCTTAATTATATCTCTTTCACTAAAATTATAACATTGATTTATAATATTATCAATATAATCTTGCGAACTCTTCATATTTCTAGCAACTAAATCATATTTACTCAAATTTTTAACATAATTATCAGGATCTTTTCTTATGAATATTATTGTTTCTTCAGCTGTCATATAAATATTTTTATTCTTATCATCATTCTCAAATTTTTCTTTATTATTTTTAATTATATTTGAAGTAGTAATAATATAAGTTATTATAATTATTAATATTATTGTCGATGCTAATCCTATTATGTATATCAACTTATTCATATTCACTATAAATATAAAGATAAATTAATTGAATTATCTTCTCTCTTCATAATTAAATATTTATCAATGATTGTTTTTGTTATTGTGAAAGGAAATGTTATAACAGTATCATCTTTCATTTTTATAAATCGATGCATATTAATATGAGAATAAATATTATTAATATTTCTTTGAAGGTTTCTTACTCCGTCTTCTTCAGTCGTTTTATTAATAATATATTCAATTTCTGCATCTTTTATAATAATATCACTATCTTTAATATTATAAGATTTGCAAATTTCTTTAATTAAGAAGTTTTTGGATAATTCAACCTTATCAGCCAATTTATATTTATCAACTTTAATAATAATCATTCGATCTCTCAAAATAGGATTAACCATATTTATATCATTGAATGTAAAAAACATCAAAGATTTTGATAAATCTATTTTGATTTCTTCTAAATATTTATCTGTGAAATTATCGTTTTGTGTGCTATCTGTAATATGAATTAAAGTATTAACAATTTCATCTCCATATCTTCCTGTAGAAATCTTATCTAATTCATCAAAGAAAAAGATAGGGTTCATTACTCTGGCTTTAATTATCTCATCTACAATCTTTCCATAAGTCGATCCCTCATATGTATATAAATGACCTTTCAAATAACTTGAATCAGATATTCCTCCTAATGGAATAAATGCAAATGGATATTTAAGGACTTTGGCGATGCCATCTTTGATTAGTTTTGTCTTTCCAACACCCATTGAACCCTGAATTCCAATAACATAACCTTTCGCATCAGGATTTACAATAAATTGGGCAAGAATTCTAATAATCTGATTTTTAGTTTCTGAATGTCCATAAATTCTATTATCCAATTCTTTATGAACTTCATTTAAATAATTACTAACATTATCATATTTAATTTCGTGATAAATACCAAAAGGAATTTGAGATAAAATAGTAATCATTTTATGTAATTTTGCTGATTCTCCTCCACATCTTGAAGTCATCTTAAGTTCATTCAATTTATTTAACATAACCTTCTTATTTTCAATAGAAGTTTTTGATAATAAAAATTTAAATCTCAATGGAATATTATTATTCAAATCATCTTTTATTATTCTTTCTTCAATTTTTATAATAGTATCTTTATTTCTCGTTGATTGTTTGTCAAAATAATTCAACTCTTCTTTATTATAATTATTCAAAACATCCCAATTCTTTCTTCTGCCCATAATAATAATTATAATATTATTATAAATGTTGTTTTATATGCAGCATCTATAATAATATGACTTCCCGCTATTCTCATTATATCGAATGATTTCAACAATATCTCCTTGTTTCAATCCATGCCATTTAGCAATTACATCTGTTTTTAAGATGATAGGCATCTGCAATTTACTTTTAATTAAATACTTCGTCATTATTTCTGTTGTTTCATCCGGTGATAATTTTCGATGAGGTGGAACTAATTGATGCTTTGTTGGATTGAATTGCAATTCATTTAATTGGAAAAACTGCAGCATCCCTTTTTTCTTCTGCAAAACTTTATCAATAGAATTTAATTGAGTTATTGTTGGTGTTGTTAAAATCTCATTTCCGAAAATAAGAATAATATTATATTTTCCATTATAACTTTCATTTACAAGACTATCAATATTTGCTTTATTTTTCTTCAATTGTTCAATAACTTCTTGTCGCATTTTTTTAGTCAATGCAAATACAATAGTTGTATAATCAGTATTAAATTCTATTACATTATTTTCATTATAAAATTCTTGTCTGTCGATATCAGCTTCATGTTCATCAAATTCATCAATATTTTCACCTCTCAATTCAAATAACATTGATTTTAAATTTTCGATTGCTTTGTCGATTTCCATTTTGTTATAATTAATCTTTCTTTCTGTTTATATATCATTTTTTATTTATATTTAAAAAAGATAAATTAATATTAATTATGTCTATACAGTCAATTATAAATTTTATAATAAATACAAAAAATGATGAATTATCAATTTCAAATTATTTTAGAGGTGATATTAATGAATATTATAGTATAGGAAATGATTATATAAATATTCTTAAAAATAATTTTCATAATTATAGATCTAGCACTAATAAATCCATTGTTATCATTAATAATGATATTTGGGTTTATGTTAAATTTGATGTTGAAGAAAATGAAATTTATTGGACAATAAATATGGCAGATAATTTATTAAAATTAAATGACAGAAAAAATATGTTAATTAATCGTTTTTAATCTTAAAGCCTTTCCAGCCATCTTTCTGATACAATCCATAAATCTTCTCAATATAAGATCTAAGTTGAGTTCTATCTGGTTGTTTCTTTCCTTTAGGAACATTATCTGTTCCCCAAGTCTTGAAATCATTATAAATTTCCATAATACCAATCTTTTCTTTACAACTCTCATCTTTGATAATTCTATCATTGAAATATTGACCAATGATATCATTATTATCTTTATATTTCTGAGTTGCATTAATAACCTCTCTAGGCTCAATAAGCTTATTTGGATTAATATTCTTATGTCTTTCAATCAACATTGAAATGAAATGATCAGCATATCTCTCAAATTTATCAGATAATTCTAAATCCATCATAAATTCATTCGGTTTTGCTGGATCTGGATTTTCACAGAACTTTGATGCAAATTCGACAACCCTCAAACGACGCCAAACGCCACCATCTTGCGACGGAATTTCAGGAAGCTCATTACAAGCCAATATCATCTTAAATTGAGGCTTAAATTCATAAGGTTCCTTATAAAGTCCTCTTGTTAAAATTCTGTCATTTCCTGACAATTCTTTCATATATCCAACATTAATTTTATCATTCTCATTCGGCTCTTGCATTACTGCAAATCGTCTGCCCTTCATTCTCTCAATTTCACCTTGAGCAGAATTAGATGCAGCCCGTTTTTGTGTAAGTAATGCAATTGGAAGAGTTGCATAATAATCTCCAACTGATTTTTGAATTAAATCTAACAATCTACTTTTACCATTGCTACCTTGTCCAGTGAAGATATAAAATCTTTCTTGGGCAATAGAACCATCAATAATACAAGCAAGAATATCTAATACATAATTTCGAACATTTGCATTTGTAAATACCTTTTCAAAGAAATCATTAATTTCTGCTATTTCTGGATATTCAATTGAAAAGGGAATATAATTTCTTTTTGTTGATAATGAAATGTAATCATCAGGCATACCTTCGCGGAAAATATGCATTTTCATATCATAAACACCATTTTTAAATCCAATCAAATGAGGTCTGCAATCTAACAATTCCTCAAAATTTTCATCAATGAAAAGACATTTACATTCCTTCATAACACTATCTTTATAAGAAGTCTTTTTAAGATTTGATGCGATTTTAAGGGCATCTGCACCTCTTTTATTATATACTCCTTGTTGAGATTTATCATATGAATTATTATTTCCTAATGAATTATAATGCATCGAACGATCAATAAATTTTCTACAAATCTCTTCACTCAAAGAACGGCGCAAATTTAAACCTTCTCTTGTTTTTATCCAACAATGAGAATCGCGATCATATTTATACCAAGTATCTTTATTAACAGCCTTATATTCTCCCTTATAAATAACTTGAACTAATTTAGCAACATCATAATGAGCTCCCTCAGATCCAATTGCATTATCAATAAGAGGAATGACCGAATTATCAATAATCTCTTTATATCTCTGAGGGTTGTCTGTTTTAGCCCACCAACGAAGAGTTCCCATTCCTAAATGGTCTTTTCGCATCTTATCCCACAAATTCTGACATTCTCCTTCAATATAATTACTTCCAATCTTTGAAAATTCAGTCCATTGTGCCAATAATCTATAATCGATATTTCTCAATACCCATCCGAGATTAATCCAATCATTATAACGCTCAGCTCTTGTTTGTGATAAACATTCAGTAATAAGCTCACGGGCTAGAATATAATCATCATCATTTGTATAATTTTTGATAATATTAATCTCTTTTTTCAATAAAATATTGCTTTCTAGTTTTTCCTTCAATTTCTTATCAACAATCGGAAGAATATGTTTAATATATTCTTCAATTTCTCCTTTGAAAGCTTCTGTAATATTAGTAGGAGGACTAGAAATTAATCGCATCGAAAATAACTTAATATAAGAAATTTCAAGTTCAGCTGATGGAATATAATCATCATTAGAAATAGTTTCATCATTTTTATAATTATAAACTTTTGTAACCCTATAAGCTTCTGCTTCTGGCTTTTTGCTGCCATACATCTGCCAACAATTAGCATTAATAATTGCCTTATCAATTACATCTTCATATTCATTACATAAATATAAATCCTTGAAAATTTGTGAAGCAACATCTAAAATCTTTTTTCGAATGAAAAATTGTGTATTATTATTTATAATCACATGTGGAAAAATAATATGAATACCATCTTTAATTTTATTTCTAAATTCGGTTGGGTATGGTTTTTCCATTATATAGGCAACATTACTAGCTTCATCAATATCAAGATAAGTATTAATAATTTTAAAATAATTATCAATAATTTTAAAGATATTTTCATTAGTATATAAGCGTTGAACATAAGTTTCTCCATTTTCATTAATAGGCATTGAAAACCTGAAATCTAAATCAATACGCAATGGACTTGGTTCAATTGGTTTTTCTGTATAATGTAATGTAGAACCATTAGCAATTGCAAGTGAATATAAATTAAGAAATTCATTATATTCTTCATTGGCTATAAATAAGGATATTTTAGGGTTGCCAATACTAGTATTGGTATATAATTTCCCTTTTTCAACCTTATGTTTCAAAATAAAGTTTTTAAACTTGTCTTGTTGAGCCATAATTATATTAATATTTGTTTATATTTTTAAATTATAATATAATAATCATTTTTTTATTATACTGTTTTATAGTAGAATGTCATATTGTAGTCCAGGTGCAACTAATAAAAAATATTGTTATTCGATGTTATCATTAAAGCTAATTGCTCTCTCTTATAATTTCTTAAAACCAAATGATAAAATAATTATTGTTAATGATTCAGATAAATTATATTTGAATATCAAAGAAAAATTAGATAAATATATGAAAATTGGTGATAATAATTATTGGGCATGGTTAGATATTATAAGATTGATTAATCAAAATAAAAATATGAAAATTACGAGAGCAATGAAATCTATAGAAACAAGTGAATTAAAACCATCACAACCTATCGAATGGATTAGTAATAAAACAGAATGGCTTTCTAATTTTGATATTGAAAAAGTTATGGTTCAATATGAAAAGGATAAGACATTTAATTATAAATTTCATGGAGTTTTTACCATAGATTTCGGAATGAAAAATAAAGATGAAACTTGTAAATATTATGATAATTGTGATATTAATATGGAAAATATAATAAAATCAGGAAAAAAATATTTTGGATTTATTACAAATTTATGTAAAAATGATGAACCTGGAACACATTGGACTTCGAGTTTTTTCATATTAGACCCTGAAAATAATAATTATGGTGCATATTATTATGATAGTGTTAAAAGACCCATACCAAGATTATTAAAACCTGTTTTTATTGATATTCAAAAACAGATGAATAAAATTTATCCAAAGAAGAAATTTAATATTAATGTTAGTGATGTTCCACATCAAAAAAGCAATACTGAATGTGGTGTATTTTCAATTGCATTTCAAACAAGATGGCTAATTCTATTGAGAAAAAATAAAAAAACTGGATTTCGAGACATCATCAATTTTAAGAGATTAAATGATGATGTTATGAAAATGTTGAGAAATAAATTTTATCGTCCTAATGTAAGAACTGTTTTGAAAAAAAATGGATAACCAAAAAACATTATATCAAATCTCATTAAAAATGATAAAAGATAAATATAATCTTAATTCTTTTTCTATTGATACATTCAATTCAATTTATCAACAATTCTACAATAATATTCAACAGCCAAATAACGATATCAATAAACAAATCTTAAAAAATATTGATGATCTTATCAAAAATCAATCATCATTATCATTACCACCAAAAGAAGAAGAAAAAATAATAACTCAAGAAACTATTAATGAAAAGTTATTAGAAGTTCGCAATTTGAGAGCAAGTATTATTACCAATACTAATAATATTGAAAGTCAATTTAAAAGCGATGCCGCTTATTATGATGGTTTTAATCATTTTAATAATAATAATAATAATAATAATGGCAAGTCATTTATAATAAATGCAATCAAAAATACAATTTATATTAATAATAAAATTAATGTCATTTATCCGGCTTATTTATGTATTCCATCCATCATTAAAAAATATACTCCTTATATCATTTTATCTATAAATGATGATATAAGTTATTCGTTTGTTCCGATGGTTATTAATGATGTTTGGGACATTTGGAAACCAGTAAATGATAGTTATGTTGGTGTTAATTCAAAATCAATTTTAAATATAAGTATTTGTGATTTTACAAATAATTTAATTGATTTTGGTGAATTCTATTCTGATATCTTAGAAATAGGAGAAACAGCGAAGGGATATTTTATTAAAACGAATGGTAGCTTTCAAATTAAAGATAAAATAAAAATAATTACAAAAACAAATCATCAATTTGATAGTCAAGTTATTCAAACAAATAATAATATCATTACTATAAAGAAAAATAATATAAAAATGGAAGATTTTATGAATAGCAAGTTGTTTAATTGCAAATACCAATTTTCTCTCATATTCAAATATTTTGTTTGAATTTTGAATTTTAATTTCTATTTATATCAAATGACAAATTTGAATTAATTTAAAAATTATTTGACTGGTTGAAAGATTGTCAAAACCATCATTTATAATAATCTTATATTTATATTTTTCTATTTGATTATTCTCAGTTTCATTATGAAATATTCTTGTTATAACTTCACGATAATATTTTTTACTATAAAAGATGTTCCAATAATATTCCTCATAATTGATTTTATCAAATATTATAAATGTAAAAGAACCTTTATGAGAAAAAACAACAATTCTTTTTTCATTATAATAATCATTAAATAAATCTATAATCATTTTATTATTATGATAATTGTTTCTATCATCTTTAATGTCTCTATCAAAACGAAATCCTCCATTTTCTTTATCATATCTTCCTAATTTCATTCTTATTAAATCTAATGCCATCCGATCCTCAATTTTTATTATATCATTGTTTATTATTGCTGTTATTATTCTTTCCATTATGATAATTATTATTATTATAATCATATTTTTTAAATAATAAAAACTAAAATGCAAATAAATATAAATACGATTGCTGTCAATAATTCTAATTTATATTTCAATTTTATTTTTTCATTTTCTGATAATTGTAATGAAGGCTGATCATCTCCTAAAATGTTTAATGTCATCAAATAAATTAAATAGACAAATATTAACATTAAAATGATATGAACAAGAATTCCAAATGAATTTACATGCATATTTAAGTAATTAATTAAAATTCGTAATTTGAATGCATCTATATTTATAATAACTACGAAAATTAATAATATTACAATATACCATAAAACATAGCTTTTTAATATAGATGTTAGTGCTGTAAATTTATTATAATCAATAAGAAGATTACAGATATATAATGTTAATAATCGAATTACATAAACAACCGCACAGAAAATACCTTTATCATTTTGAGTTATCTCTAATTCTACTGATGGATCTAAATTTAAATTCTTAGCTTTTGAATAAAATATATTTCTTGCTACTTCATATGGCATATTCTTATTTTTAATATTGTCATCATAAGCGGTTATTAATCTATCAAAAACATTACCACCTGCTTCATCAATAAATCCAACAGATGCCATCTTTGTTTCAACATTCTTATTTGTCTCTTGATTTCCCTTAAATTTCTTCAATTTTGATGATATATCATCTAAGTCAGTTAATATTGCTTTTTTCTTATCTTCCAATTCTTTTTTATATTCATCAATTTTTCCACCTCCCTTATTATTAATTTTAGCTCCACCTCTCATTCTTTCATTACTTATTTTAGATATAAAATTTGGATATACATTTTTTAATAAATTATCTATTGAAGTATAATAATCATCTAAAATATTAATATTTATTTTACCTATTTCATCAATTATACTCATTGGATCTTTTTCATTATGTCCTAATAGATCTGGATTAATATATGTTTTTTTTAGACTTTTAATTATACCATCATCTATATTATCTATATTTGAAATCATATTAAAAAATTCTCTTAATTTTTTATTTGATGATGTTAATGGTGTATTAATCTGTTCTTCAAAATCTTTTTTATTTTTTTCAAGATTTTTTTTAAATTTATTAATTTTTTCTTGCTTTTCTGTGATAATTTTTAAAATACTATCTTTAACATTATTATTATCCGGAATAAATTTAATAATATCTAATAAATCAATAAGATTTGTATATTTATTTGACACAACTTTATAATCATCAAATGTTTGAAAAATTATATCTTTTTCTTTTTCTTCAATATCTTTAATATCTTCTAAACCTTTATCAATATTATTTAAATCTGTTATATATTTGTCTTTTATTTTATCATATTCATCGTATCTTATTGTTAATTGATTTATTTCTTTTCTTAATCTATCAAATACATCTGAATTTGGATTACTACTATTCTCTTGTTTTTCTTTATTTTTCTCAGTTTTTGTTTTATTTATTTCATCAAGTTTTTTTTGTTGTTTATCTGATAATTTAGTTATATTTTTTTTATTACTTTCTAAAGAATTTTTAATAATAGTTATGATATCTTTTAAATTAAAAGTAATAAATTCATTTATTGTTTTATCAATAGTATCAGTATTTATTAATTTTTTTTCTAATATATAAACAATTTTTTTAATACTATTTTCTAAATCACTAACAGAATTAACAGGTAATAATTGATAAATACTTGAATGTGATGAAATTATTGGTTTAGTTATTGTTGGGCTTGTTTGAGTTATTTCAGTTATTGGTTTAGTTATTATTTCAGTTGTTGGGGTTATTTGAGTTGCTAGTTCTTCTTCAGCACCACCTTTAATTAATTTTAATGGTTCAATATAATCTTGAATTTGCATTTGCATTCTATGGTTAGTATCATATTCATATAATTTTGATAAATATCTTATCATTGTATTAAATGATATTTTCTTATAATAATATGATAATAAGTCTAATATAATTGTTTCGGTTGTTCTTGTTTCGCATTTTGGCTGAATAAAATCCTTTATTATTTTTAAATCAATTTCAATATTTGCATTTGAAAGTTCTTTAATTAATTTTGTTTCAATTTTAGATTTATCCAAAGTTTTATTTATATTACAAATTTGATATAAGGCAAAATCTAACAACTTCTTATTCAGATGTTTTCTTTCTGCTAGTAAATAATATTTAATCAATTTTTCATAAACATTATTCGAACCTTCAAGAGATGCATAATAAAATAGATTAGTTTCTATATCATCATTTTCAGGTGGTGTTTGAGTTAGTTGATCATCATTCAAATATTTATCAAAATCGATAATTGGCAAAGGATGTGAAAGACTACTTGAATTTGATAAATAATCTAATATTTGTTTATTTAAAATAAATTTAGTATCTCTTTTTGTTATAAATCGTGGTTCATATCTTTTTAATAATAATGTTAATAAGGCTTTCTTATCTTTCAAAAGATTTAAAACAATCTTTTCTTGTTTTTGGCTCATTTTAAGTTTGATATTTTTCATATCACAGAAATCATAAATATCTAATGTAGGTAAAGTATTTTCATATTTTCTCCCATTAATATAAAAAAACGGTGCAACTTTATTTAAAACATTAATATAAGCAAATGTTAAAAAACTATCATAACCTTCAATTAAGCTATTATTATTATAAATAAATGATAATAAATATTTACTGTTATTTAAAGGTTTTGTATAATTAACTTGAAGATATTTTTTAAGATAATTTATAAATTTATATTTTTCATTTCCATTAAAATAATCATTCAACTTTTTATAAATATTATGATAATTTTCTATTATGTTCAATTTCAATTTATCATTTTTAATAGTTATTTTTATATCTTTCTTTGACAATGACAATAAACCATTAAATCTATCATAAACATAAATCATAAATATATAAAATATGATATCATCAAACTCATAATGATTAATCAAAAGTATATCACTTTCACACAAATCATTTAATAATACCTGCAAATCATTGATGAAATTTTTGAAAATTAAATTAATATCAACTGTAATTTCATTATTAATAATTAAATACAATAATGAAATAATAAATGAACTATCATTATTAAAAATTTGAAGTAAATCATTTATAATCTCATTATTATCTTCAATCTTATAATAATAATCATAAATATCATTTATTTCATATGATTTCAATGATCCTCCTGCAACTCCTATTACGCCTGATTGGTTGTATTTTTGTATAAAAACATTTAAGGCTTCAATTATTTTATCATCAATTATAAATTCACAACCTAAATCATCAGTAAATTTAATTGGTTTAAGGTCTAATTCTTTAGTAATTTGATCATAGTATGTTTTAAATATACTATAAAAAATTAAAAATAGTATTTGATCATCAAAAGTATTATAATATGGTAAATTAATTGTTTTAATATTATCAGAATCGCGAAATAATATTCTTAATAATTCATAAATTTTTTTATAACCATGGTCATCTGTATCTTCAGGATCTGAATATAAATTATTTAAAGTAATATCCTTTTTAACTGCTACTAATAAATCTTGATCATCTTTATTCGTATTTTCTAAATATAAATGATTAAATAGTGAATTATGTAAAATTAATTTATCTTCTGTATAATTATATACTTTAGTAAAACAATCATTTTCAAAATAATAATCTTTTATTTGTTGTGTAGTTTCACGAGTTTCATCATCTACTGGTAAATATAATAATCCTACAATATTTTTACAAATATCATCATTATCTAATTTATCATCATTAATATTTTGTATAAAAATACTACTTATGTTTGGATTTGTGTCTGTTTTTATATTATCATATTTCATTAAAATATTATTACATATATAATATGTTATATAATGAGAAGTCGCTTGTGTTTCAATACCACTAATACATATAATAGAATTTAATTTAAATTTTTTATCTGTATTATTTATTTTAAACTTTGGAATAATTTTATTTTTTAAAATAAAGCTGCCTTCTTTTCTTTGTATATGTATAAATAAAAAATTTTTAATACCAAGTATTTTATAATTAGTATTTTTATTTTCATCTAAATTAAATAATAAATCATTATTTATTTCTACATCTTCAGTTATTACATTACCAGTCTCATAATTAATAATTTTAATGAAACCTTGTAATAAAAAATTGTTATCACTATTTTGTCCATCAGATAATATAGAAATATCATATTGATCTATTTTAAATATTTTATTAAATAACTCAAATAAAATAATAATATCTTGTTGTTTATTTATATAATTTAGTAGTAGAGTAGTTTCTCTTTTATTTACTACATAAAATAATTCATAAAATGATGCAATATAATATCTTAATTTTTTAGAAGTATTATGATCATTATCTAAATTATATAAATTATCATATATATATAATAATTCTTTTCTTATTAATTGTGCAAAATTAATTAAATAAATATTATCAAATAATGCTTCTTTATTAATTTCAGCATTTAATATTATATTATATATTACATTAGAATGACTATTAAATAATGCAACTAATACACTATCAATATAACAACTTTGCTTATCAAAAATTAAATTAATTTGTTTATCACATGTTTTTTCTGGTATCTCTGCTACTGTTGTTCCAGATAATTCTGCTGCTGCTGGTACTGCTAGTCCTCCTCCTGCTGCTGGTACTGCTGGTACTATTGCTGCTGGTACTATTGCTGCTGCTGGTACTATTGCTGGTGGTGCTGCTGGTCCTCCTGCTGCTGGTACTATTGCTGTTCCTGGTAATCCTGGTGCTGCTGGTCCTCCTGCTGGTATTGCTGCTGGTATTGTTGCTGGTAATCCTGCTGCTGTTGTTGATCCTGCTTCTGCTGTTTGTTCCGGTTTCTTTTTTCTAACAATATATGAAAAACATCCTGTGGTTGTACATTTGACAGTTTCTTCTGGTGGTGTAATAGTTATAACTGGTGGAATATAAGGATTTGGTAGTTTAACATATGTTGTTTCATCATCTGATGATAATAGTTGGTTATCAGATCCTAAAGTAGTTAAAATATCTTTAGGAATTTTTTCAAAATCTTTTTCATCAAATTTAAATTTATGTATGTATAATAACAAAAACATTAAAATATTTCTATCATTTTTTAATAATTCTAATATTTTTTTTAAAAAAGTATCATATTTTTGTTCATTTATTTTACTAGTTGTTTCATTTAAATATTGATAATTTTGAGATATATTTAAATAATCTAAATCTTCAAATATATTTTTTTTAAATGTTTGAATATTCTTTAAAATTGTAATTTCTAAATATTGTAAAAAAGAATTAATTAATTTTATTTTAATTTGTTTTGCTGGATATTTAAAAAATAGTTTTGAATATAATTTTCGACTATTTAACTTATATTTTATGTATTCAACATATGGAGCTAATTTATCATCATCAAATTCTATATTTTTAATTTTTTTTAAGTATAATAATAAAATAGTTCCAAGAAAGAAAAATATAGATGTAGTTGAATATAATTTTTCACTATCTAATGTTATATCAGTTAAATCAGTTAAATCATCATCAATTAAAATATAATAAATTTTAATATTATCTTCAATTCTAGTATCATTATTACTTAATAAAAAATCACGACCTAATTCATGTATTTCTTGTGGATTTTCAATAAATTTTTGAATTTTATTATATGCAACTGAATATAAAACAGATCTAAATATATTTTTTGTAAATATTTTTATATGGGCTATATATCTTACTACATCTAATTTAAGAATATATTTAGGTATATTACTAATTAATCTGTTTAATTGTTTAGTATTTAAAAATTCAGTTGGATTTTCTGATGATAAAAAAATATCAATAAAAATATTAAATAATGTTCTAAAGGTTATTGTTTGATTAGAAGTAGAAGGAGTATTACTTTTTACTATTTCAATAAAATTATCAATTTGACTATTTGAAGCTTCTCCTGTATAACTAGGAGGTAATATTGCTGTTTTATAAAAATCTGACATATAATATAAAATATATTGATCCAAACTTTCATCAGAATAAATTAGTTTAGAAAATTCAGCATATATTGATTTTAAATTTTGAAGATTGGTATTATCTAATTTATATTCAGATTTTGTAGTTATAAAATGTAAATATGAAAAATATATTTTAAAAAACTTTAAAAAACCAGGAATTTTATTAATTTCAGTTTGTATATTTTCAGGAGGCGACTGATCTTTATATAATATATCTACTATTTTTTCATAATAATCAAATGATTGTTGTGGTTGTTCTGGTGCAGAACTACCGACAGGCATATAAGGAGTTCGTAGTTCTGATACTTTAGTAGCCTTTCTAACAATATCTTCAATTTTTGTTACATATTCTGGAGATATAATACCACCTTGTGCTGTTTTTAAAGCATTTGTAAATGATAATAATTGTTGTTGTGATACTTGCCCTTTTGTTAATACATTATTTACATATTGTTGTTTTAATGCTGGAGAAATCGTGCTTGATACAGCAGGATTTGTTAAAACTTTATTAACCAAAGTTTTAACATTACTTGGAGATGAATTTTGTTGTGGTAATAATTGATTATTTGATTTTTCTTTAATTGGTATTGCTGTTTTAAATAATTTATGATTTTCATGAATTGTATTACATAATGTCAAAGCTTTTGCAACTTTTTCTTTTAAATTTTTAATATCAGTTTCAATTTTAGTTTCATCTTTATTTTCATCAATATCTTTTATTATTGCATTATAATTATCAGTAATTGTTTTATATAAATTATATAATTCTATAAATTTTTTAAAATTATCATAATAATTCTGAAATTTTTCAACACTTATTTTTACAGCCTTATTTACTGGCTTTTTTATATTTTGAGCAGCTCCAGTTCCTGCTGGTGGCGGAGGTGGCGGAGGTCCTCCCGATTTTGCTTTTTGTTGTGCTCCTGCTGCTGCTGCTGCTGTTGCTGGTCCTCCTGCTGATGGTAGTGCTGCTGGTAGTGCTATTACTGCTGCTCCTGGTGCTGATGCTATTACTGCTGCTGATGCTGCTGATGCTGATGCTACTGTTGCCAGTGGTGCTGATGCTACTCCAGCTGATGCTGATGCTGATGCCGCTGATACTGGTGGTGCTGATGCTATTACTGCTGCTCCTGCTGCTGCTGCTGCTGGTGCTGGTGGTGCTGGTGGTGCTGCTGCTGGTGCTGGTGGTGCTGGTGGTGCTGGTGCTACTCCTGTTGGTGCTACTCCTGTTGGTGCTACTCCTGTTGGTGCCGATGGTCCTGATAGTCCGACTGGTCCTCCTGCTGGTAGTCTAAAACGAAATGTTGCTCCTGTTTTTCGTACAACATCATCATATCCACCTCCAGTAATTTTTTTTAAATTATCTAATTTTTTTTTTGCTTTTTCATAATTATTTTTTAATTGTTGATTATTTAATGCCAATGATAATAAATCTAAATATTTATCATTAAATGAATATTCTAATAATATTATTTCATTAAATTTATCAATAATTATTTTAATAAATTCATCTATTAATTGTGGTGCTGCTCCTATTAATGTTAATTTAAATTTGGTCTTAATAATATTTATTTTATTATCAGTAGTAGCGCTAGGAGGACTGTTATATGTTGTATCTGTTATGTAATTTTTAAACATATTTAAATTTTCAGCTGTTGTAATTGCATCAAGAAAATTTAATAAATCTTCTTTTATTTTTTCTAAATCTTTAATATTAATATCTTTACTATCAAAAAACAAATCTTTAAAATTTGTATTCAAATTACTTTTTTGTTTAATATCACTTATAATTTTATCTGTATCTTTGCTTAATATTCCTTTTTTATAATTTTCAAATAAAGTTTCTAATCTACTTATTAATTTTCCAAATTGTGTTTTTAGTTCTTCTATTTTTGCAATATGTTTTTGTATTTCATCTTCTGTTAAATTAGAATTAGACGGAACTGGAATAGAACTAGTAGGAGCAATAATAGGAGTAGTTGTTACAGGAATAGCGGTTGGAATTCCACCTTGATTAAAATTAGTGCTATTTGTTTGATATTCTTTTGCACTTACAATTAAATCATCAAAAAAACGATTAACCTCATTTTTATATTTTCTAAAATCAATTTTCTCAATTTTTGATTTAATATCTTCTTTAACCTTTTTTTTATCTGTAAAAGTTTGTAATAGTGTTAATTCATTAAATTTAAGGAGAAAATTAAATTCTTTTGTTTCATATCCTTTAACTAATAATGCAATTTCAGCATCTATTTTTTCTTCTTTTGCCTTTTTTATATCATCATTAATTTTTTGATTGACTAATTTTGAATTTTCAGTTAATAATTGAGATGTTTGTTTTTGTATTTCTTCATCTTCTGCTGTTATTTCTTCTATTTTTTTATCTTCAAGTTTTCTTTTAATTTCATTTAAGTTTATTATTTCTTCAAATATTTTTTTTATTTCTTGATCAATTGTTTGATTTTGCCTTAAATATTCATTAATACTATCTAAATAAATACTATCTTTTATAACATTTTTAGTTTCATCATAACAATTTTTAATTTTTTCATATATATTTTTAACATCTTTATCAAATATTCTCATTTTTGCTTTTTTAACTTCAGCTTCATTTTTAGTTTTTATTTCTGCTTCGGCTTCTTTTTCTTTATCTTTTTTTTGTTTAAGTTCATCATTTTTTTCGTCATTTTCTTTTTTCTTTTTTTCTATAATTTTTTCACTGTCATCAATATGATCATCAAAAATAGCTTTTTTACTTTTGATATCAATATCATTAACTTTTTTAAATGGCTCTGATACTTTTAATACATCATCGAATGATGATTCGAGAGCTATTATTAATGGTGAAATTACAACATTTTCTAAATACATTTTAGCAATATTTTGATTAGGATTTTCTGCAGAACTTGTTTCTAATAATGATGTAATTCCGGAAACAATATCTTTAATAGCATTATCATTTTCATCAATAATATGTTTAACACTATTTAAGACTGTTATATAATCTCGTGCAATATTACTACCTGTAGATGTATTACTTCCATCACTTGATCCATAAAAATATTGATGAAGTTCAATTAATCTTTCTTTATCATCATCTGACATTTTATTACGAATTTCTTCATTATCATGATATTTATCAGATAATTCTTTAATTATTCTTAATTTTCTATAATCTTTATAGTTATTTACAATAGTCTGATCAGAATATTTATTTGGATATCGACTTTGCAAATAATGTATAATAAATTCGGATATGAATATATCCCTATTTGTTGCATCCATCTTAATTAAGATTAACAATTAAAATTTAAATGCAATTACACTGGTTAATATCCATATTACGAATGAAAAATTTGAGATTGAATTATATATCTCTGATTTCTTTTTATAGTCAAAACTAATATTTGCATCATATTGTTCTGTGAATTTCTTATCTAATGATAATATGAAAGGGATAAGCATCAAAATTGATAATATAATTATATGTAATATGAGACGATTATAACCATTAAAATGAATATAGAAATAATATAATAGATTTGGAAGAGTTGCTAATGAAAGATTTGTAAATAATTCAGTCACAGGATAATAGAAAATTACATTAACTAAAGCAGTAATAAATAGGAAAAAAATCATATAAATTATGCAATAATAAATGAAGGCTGTTTGAAAATTATTAACTAAATTTGAATTTAAAGACCAGTAAATTAAGGATAATGCTATCATACGAATAGCAAATGTAATACCTATAAATACTCCTCTATCCGCCATATTTATCTGAACTCTATCTGGGCTAATTCTCGGAACTTTTTGAAATGTTTGATAAATTCCTTTAACTTTATTGACATCAATAGGGCTAATTTCTTTAACTTTATCAAGATCTCCTTCTTTATCTTGAGTTAATTTCTCAACAACTTCATCAATATTAGTTCTTGGTGTTGTATGAAGTAAAGGTGCAACTTTATTAATTTGATCTAAAAACATTTTCATAGGAGCAAGAGGTTTATTAATTACATATTTATCGGGTGTTTCTTGAATATCCTCAAATTTAGCACCACCTAATTTTTTATTAGCTTGATAATTTTTAATTACATTAAATAATTTTTCATATTTATCACTATCTAAAAATTGTTTTAAATTCTCAATAACTTTTGCTCTATCTTGTGCTGAAATTAATTGAAGACCTTTGGCTATTTTTGCAATCTTTTCTTGCATTTCTTCATTATAAACTTTAGCATCATTTAGAGTATATAAAAATTTATGTAATACTTCTGGATCTTTAAGACCATTAATGAATTTGATATAAAAATTAAATCTTTTTGGATTAAATTTTCTAACAACGGAATCAGGAATAATCAATGAGCTTAAATTAAAAATAGGGGTGCTTGGATTTCTAATATTATTCAAATCTCTAAAACCAAATAATAATTCTGCCATTTCTATTATAATGTTTCATTATTTATGTATATAAACCATATACTGCCAATTATTATTAAAAATAATATAACTCCTCCTAATATATATGTGTATATATGATAATAATAAATAAATAATACTCTCATTAATAATACTAAAATTGCAATAATAATAATAAGAACAGAAATGAAAATAGGATAAATATTATAACTATTATAAATTTTCTTATTATCATTTAAATTATTGAGATTGGCTAAAAAATCATCATCGTCTGATTTTGAACTTAAAGTTGGATAATAACTCAAAAGAATATTATCTAAAGGAATATAATTTGTATCAAAATATTTTAAAATTGATAGTTGTCGAATATCTTCTTTATTACCTATAAAAAAATGACTTATAGTGTTGTCTTTACAATTAATAGAGGGATCAGCACTTATATCGTTATTCATATTAATTATATATTAAGATTTTATAAATAAAGGTTCTCCTAAGAAGATCAAAAAAATAACAGCCAAAACCGGAAAATTATATGAAACTATATCAGCATTCATTTTCATTATTGATAATTGTTTTTTATCAACATCATTATATTTATTATAATAATTACAATTGATTGATACTTCTTTTTTCAATTCATCTAATTTAATTTCATCTATATCATCGGGATTATAAAATTTATAATTAGAAATAATAGAATTCATAATTCCCATAAGAGATAAATCTGTTGTCTTGTCCATATTAGTCTTCAATAAATAGATGCAAATATTGAAAAAATATATGCAATTTTTGCTTATTTGAGTAATTATAGCTTTTTTATCTGTTGTTAATAAAGCTGTTGCTACAGCCGTTGGAGCGGTTTCTGGTGGTCCTGCTGCTCCGTGTGTAATATTAAAATATTTATTTATGACTGTATTTAATGTTGTTTCTATTTTATATTTTGTTGCATTATTTGGCATACATAAATCACTATCAAATGATGGTTGTTCTAATCTATATTTAATCGTTTTAATGAAAATAGAATATAATTTTATTATAAATTTAACAATAAAAATATTCTTAAGATATTTAGTTATTAACTGACTATCATTTGATTTATTGATTTTAAATTTAATTGTTTTTAATTTATCAGTTGTTAAATTTTCATCTGTATAATTATTAATTTTATAAGAATTTTGATAATATGAATATACACAATATTCAATAATATCATTTATTCTATTTTCATCATAATTATAGATATTATACAATAATATTATAAATGACATATAGTTGGGAGATGATACTGATGTATTTAAATAATCAGTACTTGTTGTATTATAACCAATATCATCATTTGTCGATGATGTAAATAATGTAAAAGAAGAAGAAGATGAAAATGAAGTAAATTTTTTTATTGTAGAACAAATCTCATCAGTTCCAGATCTAAAAACTGCACATAAATCTGGATTTTCAAAATTAGCAATAATATAAGTAAGATTATATTCAAATGCTCTTAATATAATATTCATCAATATTTTTTTATTATCATCAGTCTCACCATTATCATAATTTAAATTAAATGGATATTCTTTTATTATATCAACACTTGTAGTTGAATATATATGATTTGTATTATCGTAATTATATGTTATACTCATAATATTTGCACTTTCATATTTTTGTTTTATTGTAATACGATCAGAAACATTATTATCTATTTTAACAATAATATTAGATGCAGATAATGCAGTCGATGTAATATAATATTCATTATTATTATTATCGGTTATTTTATAAGGCAACTTAAATCCTTTTGTTTCAGTAGTACCAGTATAAAGATAATCAGAACTAAACATATTATTTTCAGGAATATCTAGTGATTGTTTAGAAGTAATTGTAATTGGAGTAATAGTAGTAAATATTGTATTAGTATTATCATAAACAATTTTATTTGAAGAAATATTAATATTATTTAAAGTTAATTTTACTGTTATATCATCACTAATATAATAACTAGATGTAATTTTATTAAATTCTGTTTTGATAAATGTTTCATATATAGCTATAAAATTATTAACTGGAATATCATTTGGTGATTTTGTTATAGTATTAATATTACTATTAATATTTTTTATAGTATCCGAATTAATATCTTCTGTTGTAAAATAATTATTTTGAATATCATATAAAGTTGTATAATATTTTTCTTTCAATTTACTAATATATCTATAATTTAATTGTTCTAATTTTTCAAGTAATTTAAATAATTGGTATGATTTGCAATAAATATATGCTTGATGTAATTTTAAATAATTTGGTGTTATTTGATATTTAATATTATTATTATAATTGAGATATAAAGTGGTTGTGGGATATCTATAAAAATTAATTCTTTTTATAGTTGCAATCTTACTAATAAAATCATCATTTATTTTTGATGTGGATGATGATTGTTTAACATAAAGTTCATATTTTTCATGTGGAATATTATTATTATCAGCAATTGTTAGTTTTGTTAATTTATTATTGATAAATTTTAATTGATTTTGATCATCATCATTATTAATATTATCAATTACATCATTTGATATAAGATTGCGAATAATTGAATTTATATTTTTTTCATTTATAGTAAATTCATCAATATCAGAAGAAACATCTTTAGTATTTGTAAGATAATTATAAAAACCTTCTCCATTTGTTGGATCAAGTAATAAATTTAATTTTGTATTTACAGTTGCTATATCACTTTTATAATGTGCTGCTGGTTCATAAATAATATATTTATTAAGATAAGTATTATAATATTGAATACAATTCATAATAGTCATTATTATTAAAATTGATATCATATAAATCATACACATATATATCATATCATCTTTATGAAAATAGTAGTAGAAAACTGCAAAGAAAATGATAAATCCGATAATAATAAGATGAAGATAATTATTTAATCCAGTTATATTTAAAAAGATATTTACAATATTAACTTTCTCTCCTAAAGCATCTGTTATAGACTTCTTATAATTATCATATCTTTGATTATAATAATTTAAGTCTGCTTCATAAGTTTTAACAGAACTATAATAATTATCAACAATCTCTTTTTTTCTTTTATAATCAGCAGAAGTATTTTTTGGATCATATGAAAACTCACTTAAAATCGATGGTTTAACTGGAAGAGATGGTTTAATTGGGGGAGATTGTTTATAAATATCATTAAAAACAGTAATATCTTTTTTAGAATTCAATAATGGATTATCTGTATATTTTTTATAGATGTATTTATAAATATGTCCTGATAATATTAAAACAATGGTTGCCGTAAAATAACTAACAATAATTTTAATTTTTTCACTTGTTTTGCCAGTTGAATTTGAATAGAGTTCATATGTATATTTCAATAAAAGAAGGATAAATATTATAATATAAACTAATCCAAATACTGTACTTTCTGTTGTTGGTGTAAAATCAATATTATTAAACAAACTTTTTATTAAATAAGATAATGGAATTACAATAATTAATATAAATGAAATAAAATAATTTGATGTGCAATTAGGTATCATTTCATGGCATTTGTCGCATAAACATTTCAATGCTTTTTTTATAAAAGTGTCAGCAGTTTCAACATTACATTGAACTGGCATATTAGTTATAAAATTTTCATAATAATATATACCATATGCAATAACAAAAAGAACTGTTATAAATGTTATTGCCACCTTCATCAAAAAATTGAAATAAGACTTATTAAAAATGTCTTTATATAAAAAATCAGTTTTATTATAGACATTAAAACGATTAGTTTCATATTCAATTGTTTGTATGTTATTAAAATTTGAATTGAATGTGCCATAATTATAATTATATGTATAATTCATTGCAAACACACCCATATTATAAATTTCATCAACAATAAGAACAATAGTAAAAATGAATGTTATTATAATTGCAATATTCGTAATAACATTCAATTTATTTTTTGAGTTCATTTTCTATATAATAAATACACATTATAATAATTATAATATGTCCTTATGGAATACTTTTAAGAATAATTTTAAAAATATTATAGCGAACATAGAAGAATTTAATATTATTTTGAATGCTTATGCAAAGATGGATCACAATCTTTTATTATTTTCTTATATCGGATTTCCAATTGATTTATTTATTGATGAAATTATTAAATTAAGGTTTGGTATCATTAATTTAAATAAAAAAGAATTGTCATGGAATAAGAATATTATTTATTATGAAAATCAATATTTCTTAGAGATTGATTTAAATAATCCAAATATGCCAAATGACTATACTTTTCTAACGGATATGATTTTATTTATAATAAAAAATAGACCAATGATTAATAATAAACATCTGATTGTTATTAAGAATATTGATAAATTAGAAGAATATGCATATGCATTTCGAATAATCTTAGAAAGATATTATAATAATGTCTATTTTATCTGTAGTACTAATAAAATTGCAAAGATCGAATCACCAATTAAAAGTCGGTTTTCATTAATAAGATTACGATTATTTAATGTTAATGAAATTGATGCAATCTTTCATCATTATTTCAATTATCAAAATAAAATTAAGATAAATACCAGAAATATTATTTTCAATATTTTTTTATTGCAAGTTTATATGAATGAGCCATTATTATTAACAGAAGAATTTTGTAAATATAATTATCCGCCTATTTATGATTTCATTAATTCTAAATATGATTTGACAGAAATAAGACAATTTGCATATAAATTATCACAATTTAATTTGAGTATTGTTTATATTATTCTAGATTTATTAAAGATACATGCAAATAGTGATAATAATAAGAAAATGGAGATAATAAAAATAGGAGCTGAAATAGACTATTTATTGAGTGTATCAAATAAAGGCAGAGAACCTATATTCATCGAAAATTTATTATGTCAAATCTTAATATAAAAAAAATGATAATATTAATTAAATAACAATCAGAAAGAAAATGAATTTTTGTGAAGTATGCAATAATATGAAATATATTAAAAGTAATAATGAAAAAAAACTTGTTTATTATTGTAAGCACTGTTCATTTGAGAAAGATGAGGAAAGTTCAACAGCCATTAAAATTTCAGAGACAATCTACACTGAAGACGAACTTTTATATAATCAACATGTCAATAATTATTTAAGATTTGATCCAACCTTAAGAAGAATTAAGGATGAGACAATTAAATGCACAAAATGTGATATTCCAGATGAAAAAAGACAAATTATTCCAATCAAATATCACCCTTCTCATATGAAATATTTCTATGTTTGTGATAGTTGTGGTTTTACCTGGAGAGAAAATAAAAAATGATTTTAATTATATAAGAGAAACAATCAAAAAACATTATTATGGCGAATGAAAATAAAATACCATTTGATGATTGTGTAAAAGTGTTTTCATCATTAGAAAATAAAAAGATAAGTAAAATGATTATGACTAAATATGAATTTAATTTAGTCATCAGTCAAAGAACGGTTCAATTATCACAAGGACATCCTCCATTTGTTGATGTTGAGAAAAATGTTAAATCAAATATGGATTTAAGGAAAATTTCATTGGAGGAGTTGAAACAAGGAAAAATCCCTTTTATTATTAAAAGACCTTTGCCAAATGAGAAATATGAATTTGTGAGAATTAAAGATTTAGATTTGAGTGCTGTTAAATATATGATTGATTTATAAAGATGGATGGGGATATAAAAATATATCATGAATTATAATTAATGTTATATTCTATTATTTTAGCATGTACCTTAGATGGAGGTATTGGACAACATAATAACATTCCCTGGGATATAAAAAGTGAGATGGAATTATTTAGACAAATCACATTAGAAGGATCAAATACTTATAAAAGAAATGCGGTTATTATGGGAAGACGAACATGGGAATCATTAAGTTTCAAGCCTTTGAAAAATAGAGTTAATATTGTCATTGGAAATATAGTTGATTATGATTTAAGTTTTATGAATTTAGATGATGCATTTGAATATTGCGAAAGAAGGGTAGATATTAATAATGTTTTTGTAATTGGAGGAAAACAACTTTATGAGACTTGTTTAAAAGATTATGCAGATACCTTAAAATTCATATATTTATCAGTAATATATAAAAATTATATAACTGATACAAAAATAGATATTCGCCATATTCTTCAGAATTATGAGGCAATTAATAATACTGTCTATTTTCATCCACAATATTTGCATATGAAGATGATTAAAAAACAAGAAAGACAATTGCTTTTAACTCAAGGAGAATAAATACTTGTTTTATTAAAACAATCATTGATATCATCTTGACAAAATTTATACATATTAATAGAATTATTTAAGATCTCATTGAATTGTGGGATATATCCCTCTTTTTTTTTGAATTGGAATACGGCATCCTTGATATATTCCATTGCTTTGTTATAATCATTTCTTTTATAATACATAAGCCCCATAAGATGTAAAAATTCGGAATTATCTCTACCAAATTTATTGAAATGGTCTAGAGCTTTTTCAAACACCGAATTATCAGTATCATAATTATTATAATATTCAATCATTTTCATATAATTATTATTTTGAATTTGAAAATTGGATGAATTTACAACAGATGAAAACACCCCCATCTTTGAACCTTCAATAAATGTATGTTTATTTAAAATATATGATTGTAAAGTATTTTTATTATCAAAAACAAATTTTGCCAAACTTGTTTTTATTGTAAATCGAATTATTTTAAAATAATCATATAATTTTGATGCCATTTCAGAAGTTAAGAAATATGAACTTTTTGTTGGTAAAACTTTAAAATGAATAGTTGATAATTCTATATTAATCTTTTTTGCATGTTCATTATTATTTGAAATACAAGTAAATAAGATATCATATTCAATATTATTTAATAATTTTAAACAATTATTAAAATTATCATAATGTTCTTCTGGTAATAAAACATCATCTTCAATAATAAGATTATGCTTATTATTTGAATTTTTAATTAATTCATATGCTTTCTTATGTTTCAATAAATTTGATAATTGAGCTAAATTAAATTTTGATTGTAATTTTTTAAAATCTTCATCTTCAACTTCTTCATTCAAATTGATAAGATTATTATATTCAGCAATATTTTTTTCAATTTCTTCAACTGATGGTGATGTAATATTAATAACTGCATATTTCATTTTTTGCGAATTAATAAAATTTCCAATTTTATTTACAGTTATATCAATAGATTTCCATCGATTTTGAAGATGTTCGGATTTAATAACATATATATTTATCATTATATAAAAATAATAATTTCATATTCTTAAATCAATCTTTTCTTTAAGAATTGTTTAAACTAGCAATAGTTAGTTCTAATGCAGATAATCGTTGAGTAACATCAGGACGACCTTCAACTGCTGAAAGACGGCTATTAACATCATCTAAATTAACTTCAGGGCGACCTTCAATAGCTGAAAGACGGCTATTAACATCATCTAAATTAACTTCAGGGCGACCTTCAATAGCTGAAAGACGGCTATTAACATCATCTAAATTGACTTCAGGACGTGCTTCAAGAGCTGAAAGACGGCTATTGACTTCATCTAAATTGACTTCAGGACGTGCTTCAAGAGCTGAAAGACGGCTATTAACATTATCTAAATTAACTTCAGGTCGGGCTTCAAGAGCTGAAAGACGGCTATTAACAGCTTCTTCGATTGAAGCTAATTTATTTTCTATAGCTGAAAGACGATTATTAATAGGATCTAAATTAACAGAAGGAACATTTGCTAGTTCGGAATTAGGAGTGGATGAAACACCCCCTCCATTTAATTCTACTTGTCTTAGACGATTATCTAAAGAAGCTAGTAAGCGCAAAACATGTAAATTCTCCATTTAATATAAATAAATAAAAAAAAATGATATAATTATTATATACGCAATTATAAATATGATTATTCCAATTCGTTGTTTTACTTGTTCTAAGGTAATTGCTGATAAATATGATTATTATCATCAGGAAAAAAACAAATTAATTGTTGCGGCTAAAAATGATGATAAAACAACAGATGCAGATTTAAAATTTTTTAATGATATTCACACCAAAGAAATTTTAGATAATCTGGGATTAATTCGATATTGTTGTCGTCGCAGTTTAATGTCATCTGTTGATATGATGGATGTAATATAAATAATGTCTATATATAAGATAAATGGATATTACTGAGTTGAATATCGGAGTAATATATAAAAATACAATGCAGACATTAATAGATGTTATTAATGAAATTATTTTGTTATATGATTATCGGATGAATTATAATTATAAAGATTTTATAAACATCTTATTCAAAAAAGAACGCCAATTTTATATCGGAATTATTTTTATAATATTATCTTTTGTTATATATTTTATAGACGGAGTTTCATTATAAAATATGTGGTTTTATAATTATTATATTGCAGCAATAATATTATCCCTCATCTATTTTATAATATCACGCCAAAATTTAAGCATATTGATATCAATTATCATAATTATAATAATTTCATATTTTTATATTAATAAAATTAATAAATATGATAATGATAATAAAAAAAATCAGAAAAATCAGATTTCGGAATTGAACAAAGATATTCAATATAGACAATATATATCAGATAGTAATAATTATTATTTAAAAAAATTTCCGGATGAGATTAAATATTTGATTAAAGACAATACATTATTAGATATTATTTTGAATATAAGATATACAAAAAGATATGATCTTGAAAAATACACAAATATTCTTTTTCATATTGATAAATTATATAAAATTTATATGTTTATTCTTAGCGGTAGATATGATATAAATAAGTATTTTGATATTTTTGTTGATTTGAGAAATACGATTATCCGAGAAATGTATGCAATTTATGTAATTTTACCTGTAGAAATGAAATATTATTATGGATTTAATTCATTTGATGAACTTAAAAAAAGTATTGAAACTTTTATGAAATATTCACGAAATATGATTAAAATTCTTGAAAGGTATGGATATCAGGAAAAAGGAGTTTATTATCTTAAAGACATGAAATATAAACCATATGAAAATAATAACTTAAATGAAGTTTTTTAAGTAAAACTTCTATCAACAGCTGCTGCTAATGGAAAAGGATATGGATTAGAATAATTTAAATCTGAAAAATTGTATGCTTGTGCATATTCATCAACCGCAGAACTGCCTCCGCTTTGATATGAATATAATTTTTTTTTCTCAAAATCCTTTTTAAATAATTTTAAAAGAATTTTTATAAATTTACGCATCGAAATTATATGTTTTTTATTTGAAATAATTTCATTACCACCACCCATAACAAGAGCATTATTAAAATAATTCATATCAATCAGACTATTCATATTTGTAGATCCTAACATTAATATTCTATAATATATAATACTTTTTTATTATTAGTAGATAATATAATGTCTGGCATTAGTCCTAATATAACTCCTAAAATAGTAGTGGATGGTTATACATCAAATGAACCGTTTGTAAAATTTACGCAGTTATATGATTGGACTTCTAGTAATTATTGTTTATCTGTAAATAATGGATATACTAATTTAAATGGTATTATTATTAATGGTGCAAATGGCAATAATAATATTTATCAAAATAATGTTAATATAAATTCTAATTTGACTTTTGGTATTAATGGCAATGGTAATCCAAGTTTTATTTTTAAAAATGGAAATTCTGAATTAATGAGAATTAATAATAATGTTGGAATAGGAACGACTAATCCAAATTATAAATTAGATGTGAATGGAAATATAAATTCTATTTTAATTTATAAAAATAATATTGAATTGGATAATATCTATTTACAAATTAAAAATAATTTTTGGTTATTGAATAATAATAATATTTATATTGATTTATCATCTAATATATCAAATGTTGGTATTGGCAATTCTCAACCACTTGGAACATTACATTTAGGATCAATGACAACTAATAGTGATGGAACAATAGTTATCACAAAAAATATTAATAATAATATAAGAAATTTCAAATTTGGATATGATGATAGTTTTAATTTTATTATGGGAGATTTCGGTGATGCATCATCTTCTAGAAGTTGGAAATATCAATTT
>Ga0304728_1000558_pt1 | contig 31422 bp, 32 predicted proteins | sample C_130625_MF_Meta_FD_190476 | JGI IMG/M metagenome (GOLD analysis project Ga0304728, IMG submission 190476) | Freshwater microbial communities from Lake Croche, Canada to study carbon cycling - C_130625_MF_MetaG (v2) (version 2) | ecosystem: Environmental > Aquatic > Freshwater > Lake | place... | reverse complement strand
GTTTTGTTTATAATCAAAGAACGGAACATTCTGTTGAACATATGCAGTTAAATAATAATCGTTGTCATCATTTGAAATATATCCACGATTCAAATTAAATTGCTTTATTTGATTTCGGCTGACATTTTCATCAATAGTTGAAGAATATTGGTTAGAAGACTGTACAGTTGCAGCAATATTATCTTTAGTATCAATATCACCCACATTTATATTAACTTCGCTGAGTGTCGGTGGACGCAATTGAAGTCTGGGTCTTTCCAATAACGAAGGTTCAATCAGAACACCAGTTAAAAGTTTCGTTCTTGCCGGCACAACATTTCGTATAGAATCAAATGTAGAATTATCAACGTAGTTTTTATACAACGTCATAAATTCTTGATATAAAACAGGTTCGCCATTATATTGATAATAATTTTGACTCAAAGATTTCAAATCTTTATATGAAGATTGATAAATGTTACCTGGATCTGCAACCGAGTTCATAACATTATAGTCTCCCAAGAAATTGATGATATCATCGTCTTTCACCTTGAACGGAGAAATAAATACTCCAATTAAATTTGAATCTGGCGAAAATACATCAACATTTTGAGAAACAGTTTGCACGGGTGAAGGTGCCGATGTCAATATTTGTTCTACTTTGCGGATTTTGTTATTTTTCAACTTATTGGGACCATAATGGGAAACCAATATAGATTGTACGACATCCACTTCTTCAAACTGATATGGATACGTAGACTGAGAATAAAAGGTACATGCATTAGATTGTGTAACGTTATTATTGACAAAATTATAACCGCTTCCAGTCAAAGTGGACTGTCCGATGGGTAAATGTGGCAATATTGGAACTATACTTGATGATGCCAAATTAATAGGATAATCAAAATTGTATCTAAAAACAAGATCGTTCCAAGTATTAGTGACATCATTGTTTCCATAGAAATTGTAGTTTCTTGAATATTCGGAGAAATATTCATTGGAAATTGGATTTTGTATTAAATTAATTTTATCCAACAATCCGGTGAAATTCTTGTTTGATGTGGGAAAATTTCCAAAATATAAATATCCGTCTTGTGAAAATGCTTGATTGTATGTTTTGGTTAAAACTACACTTGAAGAATGGTTGAACACTTCACGGTCTCCATCATATGACTTGACAACCAAATCATATTGCGTAGGAATATAATCTTCGGTTGAATTTGTATCAAGAAATGATGAAGTTGAATTTCTTCTTAACAATACGTTATAAAAATTGTCACCGTTAAATATAGGGACATTTTCTATTTTCATTGACTTATCTTGTATATTGAAAATTATATCACCATAATTATCAACTTTGGATTTTAACAAAGAGAGATTCCAAGAAGTATCTTTTGTTACTAAATTTATTCTTTGATTTTGGACATAACTCTTTTCTGTTTTGAAAGTAAATTCCAGAGACTTTGCAGACGACGTATATGGAAATTTTACATATTCCGTGCCAGATTGGTATTTGGTAAAATAATACTTTGCGTCATATACATAACTGGTTTTGTTGTTTTTGAATATATCGTTTCCTCCGAATTCACGGATAGTTAAAATGTTTAATGGAACACCATAACAAGATAACAACAAATTGATACACTCTTCAGTGCCTTTTGTTTTATAAATCTGGGGCAAATTATCTAAAATTCGCTTCCAAATAATTTCGTTCTTGTTTTTTGTTGAAACGATGGATGAATCCGATGCGTAAGTTAAGAGTGTACTTTTATTGGCAAAATCAGTTGATGTGTCCCAACCGAAAGTCTTTAACATATAGTAAACCAAGTCGGGGAGATAATCGTTGCTTGATGTAGATCTGTTTAAAATGGGGAAAGATTTTATATATTGATATATATTATCAAAATGGTGACCTACCATTGACAAGAACAATAGATAATCATTATTATCTTCATTCAACTTCAAATATTCCGGTGTGTTATTTACCAAACTATCAATGTTTTGAATGTCATAATTTTCTGCGTCAATAATATAGTTGTGATAATTAGAATTAGTATCAGACAACGATCCTTGTATCAATGATTGATTGGTATACAGATACGATTCATATCCATCAAACGAATTTTGAATTGAAAGTGTGTTATTTTGTAGAGATTGAATATCAGATGAATATGACGCGGAAATTATTGTATTACTAGATGTTGCCAACGCCGATAAAGTTTGAATCTGAATATTGGTGCTGTTTATAGATTCAAGTTTGTTCTTAAATACTTTAATTCTAATAGCAGCAGACGAAAATATTACAAAGTTTTCAAATTTGCTATAATCAATGTTTAAATTTTTTAACTTATCAATTATATTAATTTGTGACAGTGTAGTATCAGATAAACCTTGGTCCAGTGAATCAATATTATTATAACTGTATTTGTTTGCATTATTGATTTTTACGGAGAAATCTGGTCCGCCGATTTTATGTTGAGGAACCGTCTTCAAAGGCATCAAAATAACATTTTGAACAATTGGAGTTATACTGATGTTTGAAATCCAACATTTGGACTTTACTGCATAATCAAATGACAATGGACTATCAAGTTTGACTAGTAATTCTATATGTTTTGATTCACTTTCATTTTGAGACGAAAATGAATGATCAATGAATTTAACTACCAAACCACTTCCAAAGTTTAATGAGTTTTTGTAATATGAATAGAACTTATTTAAAAATGCGTTTTCAATCACACGTAATACCGACTGTACAAAATTATCATATACGATTGTAGAAACAATTTGTAAATTGTTTGTAAGATCCACATTAAAAATGTTAATTATAGCAAGTTCATTTAAATACTCTTTTTGAACTATGTATTTAATTTGTTGATTGAGTTCTTGAAAACTCACTATGTTTTTTGAATATGTATACAACCAGTATTTGATATAATTTTTGATACCAAACAAATTTTTGATTGTGGTATTATTAAATAAATCCAACTGAAGTTTCTGTGTTCCATCGTAAATTGAGTTTATGAATGATATAGCATCTACATCGGATTTAAATCCAAATGCATTTTTAAAATTTACAATATCTGATGGATTTGACTGTGAATATGATTTGTAATTATTTTCACAATTAAAATTTTCAAGGGACGTAACTATTAATTCAACTACGTCTTCTATCAACACCAACTTTCTACAAAATGCTTCATAATGAAGATTTTCAAAAAAAACATTTTTGTCAGTAGATTGTTTTTGAAAAGTTGGAATCAACTTCAATTCTTTTCTTGAAGGAGAAATGTCTGATATTATCAATTGATAATTTTGACTACCTGCCACCGTTCTTGTAAAATTATATGATGTGATATGTTGTCCATCAAAAACATTTGATGCGGATAAATCTGAACCAATATCTATCAAAAGATTATTTTGATAATTAATATAATTGGTTTTGACTTTGCGATAATTATAAGTAAATTGGTTTTTATCTACGTCCTTATAAATTCCGACTTGAGATAGATATTGAACGTCTGGATTTTTGTATACCCAACCATTTTGTTCTCCAATTGTGTTAAAATAAGAAAATTCAACAATATCTCTATCAGACTTACCGAAGAAAATATCCGAGTTATTTGTATTCTGATTGTAATTATTTACATCATCCGCACTAAAATATGAAGCAGTATTAAAACTACTTGTGAATGTGCTTACCAATGGATATGGAAAATTCATAAATTATGATGGAGGAGTCAATTTTGCAACAATGTTGTTTAGTTTAGTATTTGCATCATCTCGTTCAGCCTTCAATTGTTGTATAGTATATTCAAGTTCGGCAATAACTTCTAATGGAACGGAACTAATACTTGCTGCCAATACGGACTCAACGTAGTTATTGGAAGTATTTACATTGGTATTTATAGGATTGGCTAACACAGGAATAAATTCATCAAATTTTACAGAAGGAAGAAGAGATTCAATTTTATTGACATCATAATTGAAATCATATAATCCCACTTTCAAATATTGAGTAGAAAAGCTAGGATTGTTTTCGTCCACGACAAAATTTCCAAAAGTATCTAATTGATATTGATATATTCCGTTATGAATGAAGTTGTTTATTTGTTCTTGATACATAATTATCTTGTTATAGTAAATATATTGCCGTTATCAAAAATCTTAACTTCTCCGTTGATTGTTGTTTTTATAAGTAATCTATAATATCTAGAAACTGGCAAAGTTGTTGTATCAAGATTGAAATAATGAACCGAACCGTCACAACTCAACTTAGTATAATCATCAAAATCAACCACCATGTTTTCACTTTCGTTGTCTTTGATGGCGTAATATGTATTTGTGGACAATAAACTTGAACTCAAATATTGACTTTGTTGGGTACCTTTAACAAAATTCTTGAGAGGAGACTTTTCTCTTGCAAATAGATTGATTCTTACCAAAGAACCAAATTTATATTCTCTACTGAGATTTTTTACTACTACTGTATATGGATTGTATCCACCAAGAGGAACCATGCTCCCAGAGTTATATACACTGTCGTCCCAAGATACATCCAAATATGGAGAATAGATGGTATTGGTTTCTTTGCTAAAGAACTTGATTGTTCCATTGACATTATCAATTCCAGACAATTCAAGAGAAGTCATCAAAATCACACCTTCATTTGGTACACATCCACATAACCATCCTTTAACAATATTGGTAACATCCACATTGATATCAGACGTTGTATAACTAAATGCTTGGGATGATAACAAAGAACTTCCCGTAGATAATGTGGAACAGAACTTGGATGCAAATGATTGCGTCAAAGATGATGCTACACTTGCCGAAGTGGAAATTTGTAAATTATAAATGTCTTGATTGAAATATGATATCAAACTTGATGAAAAACCTTGAAGAACACTTGATGAGAATGTCGCATTCAATAAATTATTATAACTTGATATGATAGAAGCAGATTCACTTGAACTTATATAACTCAAGAATTGTTGATTAAACAAATCTGCAGACAAACTTGCAGATTGATTGGTTGGATTACATGCACATCCACTTGAACTATACCAATAACTTGCTGAAAGTTGATTTGCTAAACTTGAAGAAAATGAGGTATATGCGCTGTAAACATACGAAGATGATACACTAGAAGATACACTTGCGGTTACTAAGTTATTGATTCTATTATACAAATCAGAATATATAGTAGATGGTGCGACACTACTTGAAAGTGAACGGATGTATTGATATGATTGAGATGTATATGTTACTAATGACGCAGAATTCATCAATATTGTTTGTATACTTGATGACAAACTATTTAAGAACAAAATACTTGACGTATATTCTGTTTGATACACAGAGCTTGATACATTAATTGATGCAAGTGAACTTGAAATACTTGCTGATGTATTTGTATAAGTAGTCGTTGCAAACGAATTAATAAAATTGTATGATTGTAACGAATTTGAACTTGACAACTGCGAACTTGATAATATCAATATCAAACTTGACGATAAGAAACCGGAAAAACTAGAAGTCAAACTTGTTTGGAGACTTGATGAATATTGAGTTTCAAATGTAGGAGTAGAACTTGATGTATTAAAGAATAAAGTTTTAACACTTGATGTTGGTTGAATAAATGAAGTGGGAACACTATAATACCATGTTCCCCCTTGATTTGAAAATGAACCTGTCGCAAAACTTTGAGTTAGAAAATAGTTATGTGTGGTAGAATAGGAATTGTTTGAACCTGTTCCGTACCAGTAAGATGCATCAGTTCCTGCATCATTTGTATAATTCCAACTAACTCCAATAGAATCTCCACCGGTTGAATACCGACCGATGCCCATATTCCAACTTTGACTCACTGGAAATGCGTAAATTGTATAATCGGTTGGAACCTCATGGGTTTCAGTTGATTTCAACTTCAGATAAAATTTTATATTATCCGTTGTAATGTTTCCGGTCGCAAGTGAGGATGAAAGACTTGAAAGATCAAATTTTATCAATATTCTACTCAACTCCGGAGTATTATAGTAAGTATAATATGGTTCATATACATTCATTGTGCCAGATACAACCCCCGTTAAACTTCCATTGAATGATGCCAATGATCCAGATGCATATGAAAATGTTCCATTAAATGATCCTGTCAAACTTCCGGTTACAAATCCACTAACATTTCCACTAAATCCACTTAGAGTAGATCCTGTAGTTGGTGTCCCGTTGTAAGAACCAGATACTCTGCCATTGAAATTAGAAGAAGTAAATGTGGAAGAACCCGAAATATAAAATTGAGCAGAGGTATCGCTTCCACTTAGATATCCGTAGAAAGATCCACTATAGTTTTGTATTGAAGATGCATATGTTCCACTTACAGGTACATTTGTATACAAATTCAAGAGTTTATTCAATTGGGGAATTGATTTTAATTCTAAAATTTCATCAATACCAAGATTTTTATTAACATAACCTTTTTCATTGGTTATGTATGAGTCTTTTAATGGATATATAAATGTGTGCATATTACAATACGCTTCCTTGAATGTCTACGGTTGGGAATTTAACCTCAAAAACACATGGATCCAAAGATGGATAAATGATATTATTTTTTGTAGCACCTGTTATGTCATATTGATACGGAGAGTAGTTTCCATTGACAGATGTAAGATTCATAATTTCTAAACTTGCAACAGATTGCACTCCATCAACTTTTGCAATTTCCAATTGAAGTTGACTTAAATTTATTGGTTGTGAGAACCCCCATTTATCAATATAAAAAAAGTCTTGAACGGTTTGATTACATTGATCCAACACGTCTTTCTTATTATAATTGTTATAAGTTACAATTTTAAATTTGACTCCTATATTGATAATGTATCCGTCAATCAAATTGATACCGTCTGTCAACATTCTATATTTTGAAAGATATTGTTTGATATTATATGTCAATGCGGCATTTATCGGAGTTAAATTTTTATTTGAATCATATCCAAGAACATATAGATTCACTGAGAATGGATTGCTAATATCATAATTTATTTTTCTAAAATAATTTTCAACTGCATTGGTTGTAGCAGTTGCATTATTGTTATAATCAACATATCCACTTACGTCTTTTTTTAATCCAAAGTTCAAATCTGCATCGGATTTCACAAATGATTTTGCAATGCTTCCGAATTGCGATGGCATTCCGAATGTTCTTACAACATAATCATCTTTGGTTACCGCTCTGTTTTGAGAAGCAAAAGTTGCTATAGCATTCTGACGAATTTCTTCTACCGTTTCTTGATCTGCTCCTCCAGTTGCAGCAATAAAATTGTTGGCTTTTAAAGTTTGTTTGATTGTATTAAACAAATTTTGTTGAGATGGATTCAAAGAACTTGCGTCATTCAATAATTGATATGAATTTATTCTTACTATTTCATTTACATTACAATTGGATGTTAGTCCACCGCCGACAACATATGTTATTGTTAATGTGGTATTAGACGGAGCCGTACCATATGAATTGGTTTTCAAAAAATTACTACTATCAAGAGATAAATCAATGTTTCTGATATTCGCTAATCCAATTCCAACTACACCTGCTGTAGGATATATGATTTGATCACCAACATTGTCGGTGTTTGCACCGAATTCCAAATATGTCGTATTACCAGCAGTAATATTTCTTGTAAACTTACGTGATGTCATTAACGACTTCATTATCTTGGGAACTTCAGTTTTATAAACATAAAAAGTTCCATCGTTCGTTTCGTTATTGTCTACCTCAGTAAAAATTACTTCTTGTGCCAAATATTCAACTTCATGCCACTTATTATTATTACTATCACGAATATCTATTATTTCCAAAACATTGGTTTCGTCAAATTCAATATGAAAAAATGGAGTCGCTGCACCAACCGATACAGTCTTTGTAACCAATTTACCGGAGAATGCATCTGCGGTTTTTCTGAGAAGGAAAAATTGAGGAACTCCGAGTGCATCTCTTGAATATACCGATACATCTCTAGGAGAAAATGAAGTATCAACAGAAAAATCAACGGGTTCAGCAATCAAAAAGTTTTGTCCAGATGTATTCTCCAATTGCATATATTGTTGAATGGATAGACAATATGATTCGTCGGGAATATAATTACCATCAACATTCGTCTTTGATGGAACTAATTGAAACAATTCAATATGAGTAGTTGCTGCTTTTGCTGCGTAAGGTTTATATCCCAGATATTTAGCCAACGTCAAAACATTCTTACGTTCCTCTGCATATGGAAGAAGACTTTCTTTGAATTGATAATCTATATAGTAAGAAAGAACATCACCAACATATGCGGCCTGTTCAATAAACATTGTGCCAGGTGACGCATCGCTGAAATCTTGATAACTAGTTGGATAATAACTCTTGGCAAAATCAATCAAACCTTGTTTGAATGAATTAAAATCCCGATTAAGGTACTTAACGTCCTTATTCTGAGGTTGAAATGATTTTTGTATTGTATTTGCCATACTTTATATGTTATTCGTTGTAGTAAACGAAAAGCTACTTGTTTGGTTATTAAATGTAAATTGTATACTTATTCTAACTATATAATTATTAGCATCCTCTGCTTTTTGTGCAGATGAAATGTCCAAAAATATATTATTTACAAACACATTTGGAAACCAAGTTTGTATATCTTCCCGAATTACATTTTGAAGAATCGTATCAAATCCATCAATGTTTTGTTCAAACAAGTAATTATATAGTCTTGTTCCAAATTGGGGATTAAAACGTCTTTCGGATGGTCTCGTTTTGAAAAAATTTAATAAATTTGATCTTATTTGTGTGAGGGAATCATATGACTGTGCAAAATATCCATTATTGCCCTTCTGTAAAGGCAGAGTCAATCCAATAGTAGATGGTAGTTTCAAACCAATACTATTTGACAATTTTGGTAACAGTGTAGGTTTGGAAGCCATATATATTATTCGGTTTGAACTAATTCACTTTTAAGATTGCCTTGTTTTTTCTTTCTATCTACCGCTTTCATCAATGATCTGAAATCACGGGTCATTACACCCAATACTTTTGCTTGTTCTTCATTTACAGGAGTAGGTGTGGGGGGAACTATTACCGATTCATCGCCACTGACCCAATTGGTTGGATTGTTAATGAACTGTTGAGATAACGCACCGGTTGACATCGGAGACGTTAATGAAACATAAGATCCTTCTCTTGGAACTCCACCAACAGTTTCGTTCAGTACCTGATTCAATATATCATTGTTAGTGTATCTTTTAATTGGACGTTTCTCGTCCGTTTTGACTGCAACTGGTTGTTTCTTTACTACAGTTGTGACCGGCGGCATTTCTAGGTGAGCATCCAAGACATGGGATTCTGACTTGTGAGATAAAATCTCCGTCAAAATTTGTGTAATCATCAATGGCAATGATTTCTCTAACTCTTCTTGAACTACCGACTGTATTAATAATTTGAATTCACTTGTTTTCATATACTATATAATTATCAAACTGGTTTTAAATAAAATGACAATATTACTAACTAATTCTTCTATATTTCTATTGAGAACACTTTGCACAAAAATATGGAGGTTTTGGAACATTGGGTAGGTTTGCTAGTAATTGAGTAAGATTTGGTATTTTTGGTGGTTCTCCTAACCAAGCCTTGACTTTAATATCAATCGGTAGTGGATTTATAGAATCCATAGTAGGAACCTTCGGAATTGAAACTTGTGACAACGATGGAACTTTCAAACTTGGCAAATTAGAAATATTTGGCAAATTTGGCACAGTAGGAACATTGGGTAATGTAGGCAAACTGGGAATGGGTGGTATAAATTGAGACGCTCTATCGGTAAGATCTTTTACAGTAGGTAATCCCAATTGGGGAATTGGTATTGAGGAAGGTATCGGTAACGTTTTCAGTGAATTAAGTGAATACTTTGCACAATCTATGTCCGGTTTTTCAAATTTTAAACCAGAAACGCGTTTGTTTGGAAGTGTATTTGTAATATTTGTAGATGTATTAGTTATTAAATTATTATCGTTATTGGAAACTCCGCTAAGCGGATTTTGAACATCTATAGATGGAGGTTGTGGTAAAGATATCATATATTTTGAGTTGGATTTGATCCTCTACTTTTACCAGAATAACCCCCAGGAACTCCATCTCCATTAAAAGTATTTATTTTAGTTTTCAATGACGGTCCCGCGTATTTGCCAGGTGCGTATCCGCCGCCCGTCACAAATACTCTTTTACTTAAAATTTTCTCCAAAGAATCTCGTAAAGCTGCTAAACTTTCTTGTTGTAAAGATATTTGAGTTTGATATGGATCGGCATTTAATGTATTGGTTGGATCTGCACTTACAGTATTTATTGGATCCGATGTATTTCCAATTGAAACTGGTCCCAAATCAGTTCCGCCGACGCCTGTCACAATATTAGTTCCGCCGCCACCAACACTTGTTATTCCACTTCCTACACCTACTCCGACATACAAAGGAACGGGAGCAACTGCAGGTGGATTGATGTGAACATGTGGATGTGCATGTATATGTGGATGTGGATGAATATGATCATGTCCATGAATATGATTCAAGATCCAATCACACAAATCATATAACCAATCAACCGTTGTTTGTCCGAGTACTACTGGTTCGTGTGTTTCATCATATTCCCCCAAATAAATTGCTGGACTATTTAATACCGTCTTTGTATTGGATGTAATTACAATTTGATCCTGTGCATCTACGGTATATTCACTGTCAGTAACAATTCCATATCGTTTTTTACTAAAATGGAGAGTTTCTTCTGCTTTACTACTAAATACTAAACGGTCACTGTTTATTACAATTTGATCTCCAGTGAGTTTTGGAAATTTGAAAGTGGAACATCCAGTCGGAGAAAATGCGGAGATTTCCGATTTTCCTTCTTGAAATATTGTCTTTTTTATTGTAGGAGTGAATTGCGATTCTGTTAATCCGGATGTAATATGAATTGATGATCCGTCATTGTTGATATCTTCTGAAACAAATCCACCTGCATTCTTTTCTGATATATCCAATTTTATTGGTCGTTGACGGTTTCTAAATAGAATCATTGGATTTCCCCCGCCAGTTATTGAATCGGGAAATTTTGGATTTTTTAATTTATCTTTATTTACATAATCTTTGTATTGAGGCGAACTTTGATCGTTTTGACGATTTGAATCATATGCAGAGAATCTTATGCTTTGTCCAAATCTACTTTCAATTACAGAATCACCCTCATATTTTTTTATGGATCTTATATTATTGTTTGACCAAAAATATCTTCCCATTACACCGACATTATCTACATTTTTGTATTTTTTTGAAACAGTATAAGAAAGTGGTCCTTGATACGGAGTCGTTTTGTCGGAATTTGAAACTTCAATTTCCCTATTTCCAGAATTTAATCCAGAAATTTTTTCCTTCCTAAAGTCTGCGTTGTTATTTAACAATCCCTTTATATTTAATTTTCTAGAATAATACAATGTATTAAAGTAATTTACTAAAATTACCGTTTCATTTACAAGGGGATATTCTACTATTCCAGTATTTTCCAAAGGAATTGCCCATGTCAATTTCTCTTTGTCTGCACCTTGTTGTGATATCAACGGACGAACCAATACACGTCCTATCCATGTAAAATTTTTATCTGTTTGCAATGCGGGGTTGCCTGAAACGTCATCTGGCCAATCTGTCGGATTTATCGCCGGATAATTATTTGGAGATTTAAAAATTGGATGTGAGTCGTCAAGAATAATATCAAGAACAATACCTGGTTCCATTTCATAAAAATCCGACTCCGTATGTGTTCCCGAATAAGTGGAACTGTTCAGTTGGGAATATGAATTTCCAATTTTGTTGGTTCTATACATATTATTGTTTGACTATTTGAATTGGGGAATTCAATTCTTTGGTAATCTTCTCTGCCTGTTCCATGAGCTGTTTTCGTTCATCATCACTTAGTGCAAAACCTCCCCCATTTTCATCGGGAGAGGCGTTACTTGAAACAATTCTCTGAACGATGGCAGCAAGTTTTATTAGTTGTTCGTCGTTTCTTACACCGACATCCAAATAATCTTTAATCATCGGAACTATCACCATCGCATCATTTGCGGATTTGATCATTCCTCTCAAATCTGATATTAATATATCAATTTGATTGCGTTTATCTTCGGAATTTACAACAATATCCTTCAACACCGAAGAATATTTTTTACCTTTAAAAAGTTCAAAATCTAAATCCATATATCTATATATATGAAACCGAGTATGTTTTTGTTAATATGTTTCTGGCCTCAGATTGCCACGATTCAGATATGATTTAACTATAACAGATTGATACTGTTTCATTTTATTGATAACCTTAGTAATCTGTTGTGTCTTACAGGACGAAATCTCTCTAATATTTAGATATAAAGATTTTTTATTAAATGATTCTATGCGGTTCCCGTTTCGGAATAATTCAATTACTGCATTTGCAATATTAAGATCTCTTTCTTTTGTAAAGATTTTAGTAACATTCTTTTCCCAATATTCAAGCATTAATTTCATAAATTCCGACAATTCAATATTTTTGTGATACGAATCTTCTGATTGTAAACATATCGTGGTTTCATCTGGAGTTTCGGAAATACTTATATGTTGGTTAAATCTCTTATAATTGCCGTTATTATGAAGAATCAGATAATTTTTTGCCACTATACTGAAATAACTAAATGCCTTTCCTTTACCTTCTTCAAACTTGTGCATGTTTGCTACTAAATGTGCAACAGTTTCCTTTTTTATTTCGGATGGACTGTTATCAAAATATATAAACTTGAATGTATTAAAAATGTTTTCTACCAATTTATCAAATGCATATCTAATACCATCGTTATATATATCATTGCGAATTTCTTGACTTTCTTCTTTATTGTATAAAATAATATTTCGTTCTGTTTCTTCCGTGAAATACATTTTATTAGTAGAAGTTTTTTTAGTCTTTTTAGACTCAACTTCTTCTGGAACAATTATAATTGGTTTTTCTGTAAGATCAATCTTTTTAGACTTGTCCAATTTAAATTTATTTTTTGTCTTTTCTTTTGAGACGACTTTTTTCTTTTTCAAAATTCCGACCCCATTAAATTTTGGAGAACGTTTCCGTTTAGTTGGCATTTTCGGACTTTTGACCGGCGAGTTAGTAACTTTTAATTGTTTTTTATTTTTTCTTTTTTTCATTCAATCCTTTTGTTGAGTTTTTCAATCAACTTTACAATTTCCAAAAACACAAAACCTACGTCATCATCCTTCTGAAACATTTGTTTGTCATCTACTTCTTTTAAACTGTTATGCGTAACGTTTACATCATTGCGAAATTCCAATATCCACTTCTCCAAGGTGTCTATTTTTCCAAAATTACGATCCAGTGACATACCTAGATATAAATTAATACAAATTGATATTGTCAATATAACACTTAATATAACTAATATTAGCATAGTTTATTTATTCCTCTTCATCATTGTTGTCTTCAAGATAATCATCTAAGTATAGAATTGCTTCATCAACCAATTCCCAGTCTTCTAATTTTTGAGACTGCTTTAATAATTTAATAACTTCTTTAATGTCAGTTTGTTCCATATATATAATTTTAACTGATATCTAAATATAGTATATAAATTTGAAACATCAATTAAAAAGTGTAAATTGTTTAATTTTAATTTAAAAACTAAAAAATCCAGTTTTATGTTGCGGGGATTGAACTTCTCTAATTACTTCTTTTTCAACTATTTTTTCAACGGGAACTTCTTTAATTATCTCCTTAAAAATAATTTCTTTTTGGACTTCTTCGGTCGCTTCTTTTTTTGCATCTTCAACAATTTTATCCACACTTTCAGTTTCCTTTATCACAGTGTCTGGTGTCAATGTTGTATTATATGCTAACAACAAACACACAGCTAAAGGGTCAAATACCGATATAATAACAATAATAAACCACTTTACCACTTTGTTAATTTCTACCCCAAATTCATCAGCAACAAATTTGAAAGTTTGAACATCTTTCTTGCTTCCACTTTGTATTTTTAACTCCGATATATGTTTATCAAATGATTGAAGTTCATCAATACTTTTTTGAATTTTTTGATTTTCATTTTCAATGTCATGTTGACTTTGTTCGATGAAATCTGAAGTTTGTTGTTGTATTTGACGTAATTGAATTGGATTTCTCGCAATTAAACTATTTGTCATACTTTCATTCAAACGAGACTCTTGACTATTACGTAATACTGTTATATTTTCAATTCGTTTTTTTGATGTTTGAATTTTATCTTGTGAATATTTCTTTTGATCCTCAATACTTGTAATCATGTCTTGAGTTATTTTGTTCTCTATAGAAGATTGTTGATATGCACCTGTTAAATATCCAAATATTCCCAAGCTGGTTATAATCATCAAAACAATTACCGATGTTATTAAATAAGACTTGAGGAGGAATGTAGATTTATTCCAATATCTATATAAAAAACTTGTAGCAACCAACTTTCCAATTTCCAGTGAACTTGCCATTGTCATTGCTGCAATTGAAGATCCACTAAACAACATTCCAATGCCAAGAATACTAAAAAATCCAGAACAACATGCGATGAATAATGAAGACAATCCAACTATTCTTTCAAAAGAAATTATTTTTTTCATATGTTATATATATTGCCAAATAAAAAACCCCCATCTTTATAATAAGAGAGGGTTTGTAACAATTTATTTATGTAACTTTACTTTATCTCAACTTTTTTTAAATTAACACTTCAATGGTAATGTTGTTGGTGGAATGGCATCCAATGAACCAGATGCTACTCCGGTTATTGCGACGAAAGAAAATACAGTGTTGTTTATGTATGTGGTCGGATCCACAGTTGCCCAGCTACCATAGTCACCACTTCCTTGGCTTTGTATTCCGAACACGATAACTTCTGCCACCGTTGATGAACATCCATTTGCCCAACAAGAAATCATCACATTGTTATCGGTGATATAATTATTAACCATAGTGGTTAAATCAGTAGGTATGGTTGATATATCGTCCGTAAGATCTGGATTGGTTAGATTTGTCAATGGCGATGAATCGCATTTTGTATATACATAATTGTCTGGCAAAACTGGATCGGTATAATTTATGCTAAAAACTAAACTCTGAGGCGATGTGTTTTGAGTCAAATTTATACTGTTTATGTTATGCCAGTTTAATGGTACTATTGTAAAATTTGATATAGAAGTCCCTTTTACCACGAAAGTTGCGTATGCAAATGCTTCTCCGTTTGATAAATTTTGACTATATGTTGATAGAAAAGAATACTGAGAAGATGTGGCAAAACTAGCACTCACAGACGATGATGCATAACTACTAGAAATGGCTTTGGTCATAGTAGTTGTATTTGGATACAACAATTGTGATGAAAAGTCTGCGAACGCGGATTTGTCACTGTACAACGAATGATATATCGTACCATTATTCGCGGAATAATTTATATAATTTGACTTTTCAGATACACTGGCAGTAACAGATCCAGTGGATATAATTGACGAATCTGCATTGCTAGCGGGCGAATTTACAACGGTAGATGATGCGGTTATTGCATATAAAGATGAGTTTGCAAAAGAACTTGTGGCAGCATATGTTGATAATGAAGAGTTGAACGAAAAGCTAGAAGAATCTGCAAATGAAGATGTTCCATTGTTAATTGAGTAGATGAGTTGATTTGTTGTTGACGCCATACTTGATGTTATGGAGACGGATGCAGAATCAACCGACCCAGAAAATATTCCATAAAAACTTCCAAGAAACGAACCGGTATAAAAAGATGATGTTATGTTTGAAGCACTAAGAAAATATTTTTTATATTCGCCGACAGTGATCGTTTTTGTTTCTGGTAAATTACCACTGCCGCTTAACTGAGTAACTAACAGCAAATCAGAATCAACTATCTGTGCAGCAGTCAAATTTTTGAGTTGTGTTATTTGATATGGCATATATTTTTATGATAAACGAGCACATCCTAACAATGTTGAATTATTACTAACAGATGTTCCCGGTGCATTGAGTGGATAGTTTACGTTACTAGAAGGTGCATAAACAACGACAGATACATTCGCACCATTTAAAGATGACCATATCCCCTGTGGTAATTTGGTAGGATCTTTTGGCGCCGTCGTATATATGTTTCCAAACTTAAATAATACGCCGAATCCTGTATTTTTTATTGGAAATGCGTATGATCTATTAAAATAAAACATCTTTCCAACGTAAGATGAATTCGGAAATGCAGATATATAAAAATCACACACGACAGATGGATATATTGATGAACTTAATGGAGTATAAAAACTAGATGTAAATACCACCGCATATGGTGATTCAGCACCAACTCCGATTCCTGGAGATTGTATATTTTTCCATTCATTTACTACAAAACTTGCGGTGGTGCTGTAGTATATATCAAAATTAATATAAGAAAACACCACCGAGTCAGAATTTAAAGTAAACTGAGAAGTGTTGCTGTTTTGTACATTGTAGATATACTGAGAAGAAGATGCGTTATTGGCAATAGATGCGCTTATTGAATATGACGATGTAGACGAGTTTAAGTATGAAAGATTTTCAACAAATGAAGCCGTCGGAGAAAATTCTGAAAGTATTGATCTATATACTTTACCGTTATCGGTTCCATTATAAATCAAATAGTCTGTTGCATTTGCATAACTAGAACTCAATGAATATGAAGATGTGGTCGCATTTGATGCACTCAATATCAAATATACCGGAGTATAACTTGATGTGGTACATACACTGCTTGTTTGGACATACGAAGCCGACGTGGCATTAGAAGATATAACATTATTATTAGAATATGTTGATGATATTGAATACGACGAAGTGTTGTTGTTTGGATAATTTAAATATTGAGCAGTATTTGAGTATGAAGCGTTTCTAGATATGGATGAAGAATTTGCGGTTCCAGATAACCCACCGACAAAACTACCAGTATATGATCCGGTCAATAAAGAGTTTATTATATTGGAAGACGACAATATATATGATTCAAGATCAATAACCAAAGCATTTTTCGTTTCTATGCTTTGAATATTATTATTTTGAACAATCAATAGATCGTTGTCTACAATTGTTGTGCTATCCAGCTTATTTAATGAATCTAGTGACATTTTATAATTATCTTGTTATTGGAATATATATGTTAAGAGATGCGGATCCTCCCAATAAATATTGATTTCCATTTACCATACCAATCGCATTATAATTGACACCATCAATTATTGGGGTAGGATTCGCTATATACTTTTGGTTCGGAATGTATAGGTTATACATAATATTTGCGGATGCGGATACGCTACAACTACCAATCGCAACAAATTGAGAATAAGTAGAATTTTGATTATTCACATATATGGAATTCAATGATGAAGTATCAATATCTGGGGCCGCAAATTTTAAATAGCTAGAACTCCAATTCCAATAACTTGCAGTTGTATCATATGGAGCATTTGGAATAGCTGTATATAAAATTGCGCTACGGGTATTGTTATCCGATCCACACGCAAAAATTAATTTGTTAAAACTATCATAAGCAACCGATGTCAAGTTTTTAACATATGCGACGGTTGATATTAATGGAGAGATTGAACCAGACGATAGATAATCAACTCTATACCAATTTTGACCCGAATTGTTTGTATATAGAACCACACCATTTGTTCCAACTGCCACTGCACCATTGGTTCCTGAAATGTTTGTCACCGCATTAAGGTTTGTGCTTGTTATTGAGACCGGTGTTGAACTTGCTGATATACCATAAATAGCAGAACCAGTAATAGCGGGAATTGAATTGGACATTATACTGGGTAAAGTATATATTGGCAATGATCCAGTATAAACATTGTTTGGTGCAAAAGAAATACTTTGACTAGAAATCAAAATATACGCACTACCAGTCAGTTGTGTTGCCCCCACGAAATAGTTGCTTGATGAAAATGTAAACGGTGAAACTGTCCAAGATGGTTTATTAGAAGATTCTAGAGTTGTCGCAGATATATAAGATGCTGATTGAGGCATCAATAGAGTGTATATATTATTTACACTGTCATATCCTATATTCGTTATGTTTGAACTAGTAAATGGATTATAACATGTTGTTTCAGTTATGGTATATCCGCTTGGTAAAGATGCAATTTTATTTGTATTGTCGTTTGGATTTTGCAACAATAATAAGTTAAAATTGCTAGAAGTATTTGATGCAATATCTGTTATTACACCGTATGATGAAGAGTTTGCAAGTGGGAAGTTTGTAATTACATTGTTGCTTGGAATCAATGTATTCGTTATTCTAGGAATATAACTCGATGAGACTCTTTGTTGAGCTATTGTATCCGGTGGACCAAATGCAAGTAAATCTTGAGTATTACCATATACAATGGCAGAAATAGAAGAACCATTCAAAAGATTCTTCCATCTACTTGACATAAAATAATTATAATAATCTCCACTTGACCAACCTACATCAAATATTGAAATTTTTATTATATATCCGTCTATGCCACATGGAAATGCGCTTACATACCAAGTAGGCTCTAATGCCCACCCATTACTAGAAAATGAAACTGAATTATCATCCGGTCTTGGAAGATTTGTAGTAGTAAGATGCCATGTAGACGACACAGTTGTATTCAACAGACCAATATTAGTCTGTGGATTTGAATAATAAGGGTGAGTTTTAAACTTCACATAAAAACTGATTGAATATGGATTTCTAGATGTGTTGTCTGAAAATTGATCCGTATCGTATTTTGTCACATCCGATTTATTTTTTACAAACGAAGGCAAATCGGTAGTGATATTAGACACATTGTGCCAGCTAGTTGGATTTATGATTACGTGTTCACTACTACCGCTATCAACTACGCTAATATAAAATTCTACTGCTGATATTACTCTTGATACTGCCGATTGGGCATATGTTGAAAAATTAGAAAAACTGGATGTCAGCACATAACTTGATGTCAATGCCTGTTGGGCAAAACTAGATGATATTGAATATGCAACAACTGTACTATCTGGATTAATAATATTTCCGCCCACACTTGTTCTGTTTGCTTTTTCCGAAAAACTGCTGGTTGTAACAGTTCCATTGTCCTGTCCATAGTAGTTTATAAAAGATGACGTATTTGAATTAGCGCTCTTTATAGAATAAGTGGATTGGTTAGATTGCAGTGCTTGTACTGTGTCATATGTCAAAGAATATTGTGACAACATTGCCACGGATGCCGAAACGGCAAACGACGATGATATTGCATATGAAGAACTTAATGAATTAGATGAGTTGCTAGATGTTATCGATAAAGATGCAGTTCCATTGTTAATTCCATTAAAAATTAAATGGCTAGAACTCAACGATGTATCTGCTTGCGTAGAATATGAGGCGGTATCTGCTGTTCCAATCAAATGTCCATAGAAACTGCCGGTAAAAGACCCAGTAGTTAGTATGTTTGTCTTATTAACTAAATGTTGAACAAATTCAGATGTGGCTATATTTTTTGTTTCTTTATCACTTATATCAGTTACTAGAAACAAATCGCTTCCGGACAATGTTGTACTATTTAGACTATTAAGTTGTGCAATTGTTTGTATACTACCCATAAAATGTATATATTCAATAAATATACACTATGTCATTTTTTTGATTTTTTTAATGATATATTTTACAAGTCCTGATCTTACTATATCGTCTTCGGTAAACTTAAATACATGGATACCTTGATTTCTACTTTCCTCATCATCAAATACATTCATAACCTTAGTAAATCCGCTTTTTATACCAATATCGCTTTGATCCGGATCACCCAGAATGAACACTCTACTAAACTCACCTGTTCTAGTTAATAGTGTAATGATTTCTTTTTGAGTCATATTTTGAGCCTCATCTGCTACAATAGCTTTAGCGTTCCAGTTCAATCCTCTCAAAAATCCAAGTGGAATACTGTCAATACGTTGCTCTTTTTCCAAAAGGTCAACCTGTCCTTTAGGCAATAATTCTGACAGTTTTTCCAACAATGGTTGAATATATGGTGCCATTTTTTCACTGGCTTCACCTGGTAAAAATCCAAGTTTACTATCAGAACTTTCAACTGCACTTCTTAAATACAATAAGTCACTAATCTTTTTTAAATTTAATAATTTCAAAACTGCATAAATACTGATATATGTTTTACTTGTTCCCGCAGGCCCACTGACAAATATTAATTTTGTATTTTTGTCTAACGCGATGTCTATAAATTGTTTTTGTTTTTCGTTTAATTCTCTTTCAAAAATATTGAGTTCAATTTTTAATTTTGATCGTTGGTATATCTTCGGACTTGTATCTTGAGTTTCATTTGAGGAGTTATCTAATCCAGCTCTGTTTTGTTTTAATTGTTTGTTTTTTTTCATGGGCTGTTTTTTTATTTAATGTATTGATTAACTTCGTTTCTACACTCTTAACTCTTGTACATAACTCATATTTTTCTGTTTCTATATAGTAGTTATATACATTTTCAAGATTCTCTTTGAAATTTTCCAATGGTAATGTGATTACAAAATCAGAATTTTTAAAGGAGAATACTTCAATGAAACTCAATTTCTTTTCAAGTGCGTATTCAATTGAAGATACGACCCGTTCCGTCATTTGAACTTTATTATTTTCTATGAAATTTTTCATTTCAAGAAAATCTGACGGTAAAACGTAATTTTTATATGTGAATGCTTTTTTAGGCATACCCATATAAATATCAAACTCCATCTGAAAAAAGAAAAAAAGCGACATTAAAAATTAATTAATGTCGCTTTAATTATTAACAAAAATGTTACAATTTATTTAGATTTCTTAATTTCTGTTTTTTGAACTTCCGGTTTACTAAGACGATGTAGTGATCTTTTAGCAGTATATTTCCAACTTCTTCGGGTTCGTTCACTTGACAATTCAAATGTCTTTGACTTAGACAATAGTACATTTACTTCATCAACAGACTCTGACTCGTCAATTTGTTGTCGCAATCCAAATGGTTTATTCATAATTTATTTAAATATGGTGTTTCTTTTCGTCAAACTCCGAAATTTCAATCTTTGTTCCATCTGGCCAACGTGAAACAATTTTCCTCCAATGCTCAAACTCCAGTTTTGCTAGTTCTTTGCTTTCATATTCCGATTCACTGACACGTAAACCGCTACGTGTCACAACATACTTCTTTGGAAACGCGGTTTCAACACTGCTAACACTATTAGTCTTAACTTTTTTATCAGACATATTTTTTATCTGTTAATAATTTACATTTGGTTTTATATGAAACATAATACATGATAACCAGTCATATATTAAAATTATTCTTAAGAAAATTGTTTAAATCTTTTACCTTACCACTATCCAAGATTAACATATCAGTATATGGATGTCCATTTATTATAATGTGAAATGTCCACCTCAATCTATCTCGAATAGACATTTTTTTCCCATCAAATCCTCTTTCAAACATACTAATATAAAGGGAATCGTCTTCATCGTCTTTTTCTAACAACAGTGCGTGAGAATGACAATCACATACAATAAATTTTTTATTCTTCTCCATATATTTTACATTTATCTTTTTTTGTTGGATGAATTGCTACACTACCATAATAAAATGATTGAACTTGATCATACGTTTGATTATAAACTTTAATTCCGCCATGCGGATAGTTTTTACTGCCTAATATGATATACTTTATAAAATATATTTTATAAAACGAAGGATACTTGGCAACCATAACTCTACAACCTCGTTCGGTTATTGTAGTGATTCGTTTATCAATTGGAATATTTCTGAAAAATACATGTTCTATATTGGAACCACTATTAATAATCCGATATTCTTTTTGAAAGAAAGATTCGTCTACATCTTCTTTTTCTTCCAGTTTAGATAATTTTTTCGATTTCTCTTTCAAAGAAAAGCTCGTTTTTTGTCCGAGCTTTTCTTTGATGATGTCTTTAAACCCATCTTTTGATTTCTTTTTTGACATAACATCCTATAGACTATTACAGTTTATAGTCAATATAATGTCATGGTGATTTAATTGATGTTCCAACTGATTCTGCTTCTTCCACAATTGCTTTAATTTCACTTTCAAGTTCTTTTATTTTTTCTTTGTAACCTGATGCGATATCACGAAAATCTTTTTTGGTGAAAATTAACTTTTCAGTGAGTTCGTAAACTTTCTTTTGTGCGTCTGTTTTTGATATTATAGCCATAATTTTATATAACCGTTCTAAGGATAAGTATTGTTTTCAAAATTAAAAAGAAATGTTGTCCGACACAAAATCGGACAACATTTCAAATGGTGGACGTAAAGGGAGTTGAACCCTTGTCTTTAATATAAATCTACAATCGGACTACATGTTTATTCATTTTGAATTTTTAGAAGCATCAAATAAAAAATGACCAAAAATTAATGCTCTTAAGATTTAAGATAGTTTAAATTAATCACACAAATCAAATGATCAACCGATCCTGATGGTTTTCATCCAATACAATTATCAGACATCATTGTATTGAATGTACAGCCTTATTAGGCTGCGATTGCTACCTGCGCATCCCGTGATACGAAGTCATAGCTAATTACATTATCTTCAGTAGTTAATGTTTTGATAGATACTTAAAGAGGCCAACTATCATCCTCCACATGCCCAATCGTATCAACATATTAAATCGATACCAGTATACGCCCGTAAATTTTAAAAGAACAAAATTGGTAGCTATGACAGGAATCAAACCTGTATATTCCATCTTATGAGGATGGCGCATCAATCATTCTGCCACATAGCCATTTATTGAATTTTACACACTTTAACTATATGTGCGTCGTACTAATAAATAGTATCTAGATATAGTTTTTCGTGATTAAAGTTGAATTATTTTCTACGTCTTTTTACAGAAGATCCATGTACATGAGTAGAAGCGATTCTTACAGTCTTTCCACTCTTAGTTTTACGTGTGTGAGTTTTTCGATAATGAGATGTTCTATTTGCCATAGGTTTTATTTGATATACTTAATATACCACCTATATTTTTAAAGTCAACAAAAAACCCACCGAATTTTGTTCGGTGGGTTAAATAAATCTCAACTTTTTAGAATTTCAAGCTCACACCAGCATAATATTGCACAGTTCCGTTGTAAGAGAATTGTTTGGTAACAACATTGTTATCAACATATTCAACCCCAACAAACGGAGACAACTTGTTGTATACAGTAACACTAAGCTTGCCACCCCCCTTGAGAGTTTGATATCCTTGGAAATAAGTAGTTTCAACATATGGAGTTACTGATACAGTAGACCATGTGTTCAACTTGTGTGAAAATTGACGATATGCACCTACTGTCAATCCGCCATTAGACAATTGGGGAACCTTAGTTGTTCCAAAATTAAAATGATCTACATCATAATTATAACGAACATATGGAACTGCTATATAAGACAATACTGAAAGTTTGTCAAGAGCAAGTCCAACACCCACAGTATTACGACTTACAGATCCAGCAGAGTAATAATCACTCCCCGCATCAACCGTGAATGCGAGTTGTTTAGAAACTTCTATAGTCTTGAAAAGATCGCCTTCAAATGAATTGAATTTGGCACCCGCAGTAAGCGCAGACAACTTCAAATCAACGTATTTGAACGGAGTAATGAGTTCTACCTGTCCATAGGCAGAAGCCGGACTCAACTTAACACCATACACATCAAATGACGACTTGTATCCGCCCTCAACAGAAACACTTGGCTTATCGGTTGGAAATACAGATTCCAATGATGCTGCATTAGCACTTACAAAGACGAATGCCAAAGCGGTTAATATTTTATTAGTTACTTTATTCATATATTTATACATTTTACTTTTATTTTCTACACCATGTAGAATTGTCTTTTATATAATAACCTACCTATGAGAAAATCACAAGTTATTATATAATTCAATATACATATATTATTAGAAATTATAAAAATGATTTTATTTGTTGGGGAGATTAGAAGAAGAGGTCACAAAAATGTCATCATTTCAATTTTATAAAAATACTTATTATATATGAACAAACACATTATATCAAATTTACCTGAACATGTTGTTGCGAATTTACAAGAAGATATTAAAAAAGGTAAACCTGCCGTTGCTCGTAGTCCACATTGGGAAACGATTCGTAGACACCACATAAAAAATAACCCAGATTGCGCAGCATGTGGTAATTTAGATAATGTTCAAGTTCATCACATTCGTCCATTTCATTTGTTTCCGGAATTAGAATTGGAACCAAGTAATTTTATTACATTGTGTGAAAATGATCCGGATGGCAAAAATACTGTTATTGAAAATCACCATTTACACTTGGGACACAATGGCAATTTTCATAACAATAATGATAAAGTTTTGAATGATGTAGACGGTTATAGAATAAATCAATCCAAATTAGGAAAACTTGAAGGTTATGATATGACAAACCTCAAGAAAATCCTAAATGGTTAAGTTATTACCGAGAGTTTTAAAGTTTTAATATCAATTTGTAATGATTTATTTGTAATTAACAATAACTCTATGTCATTGGAATTTCCAATAATAGATGACAATTTATCATTTACTCCTATCGGACTATAAAGCGGCATTACAAATGAATGTGAAATATTCACATTACGATCTTTGTTTCTGCCATCCATTGTATTGAATCGTCCTATATACTCGTATTGATTTTTCTGCAATTGAGGATTACTTATATACACCCTTATATTAAATTTATCAGTATATTCAATCGGTCCCGTGACAATTTCTAATACAGTTAATTTTGGATTCAATAATAATATCTTTTCCAATTGACTACGATTTAGTTTAATTGTAACTGTCTTATCCAATTTTTTATTAATTGGAATTTCTACACTTGTTACTATACTCGGATCGGTTTGTAAAATATAACTCGTTGATCTTCCAACTGGATCGTCACTCGGTCTTTGATATGTTACATTTGTCATCTTGGTAACAATATCTTTAACACTCACTGTAACGGGACTGCCGTCAATATCTGTATATGTATATTCTTGTTTGCCCCACGGTCCATTTGGATCAGGTTGTCGTTGACGATACAATGACCAAATTCTATCAATATTTGCGTGATGCATAAAGAAAATGGGATCATTTGCAGCATAACGCAAAGTTCCCATATTTCTATTATTACCATATCGTGTACCTACCCAATCATGGCCGTCATTGTGTGGACCCTGTTCCAATAAACCTTGACCAGTTGATTTATCTGTAATTGGTTTGCCACCAAACATTTCAAATGGCGCAGACAACATCGCATTTACATAAGGATGACTCATATACCATTTGGTCTCAACAATATGTTGCTTTGAATCTCTACTTTTTTCATTCTTCGGATCCATTTGATATTTTGAAATTGTTGGACCTCTATTACCATCATACAATGCTAAATTATCAAATCCAAGATTGTCTGCATTCACCATATCTTCTTGCGTCAAATCATATCCAAACAACGGACTTGATAATTTTTTTGCAATACGGTCTTTGGTATTTGGTATTTCTTGATGATTGCTCCAATCCCAATATGGATACGCAATCGGTTCGCCGGTATAACCAAATTGAGTTTTTAAAATATTGTCAAGAATTCGTTCAAGAAAATAAATATAACCACGATGCCAAGGAAGAAAATGCCAACTCCAATGAACTTGACTCATTGTAATACCAGCATCAGTACAATGATATGCGTGTAATTTAGCATAACTTTCCCATTGCAATGTACTATTTAATGCGATCTTTCCACGCATATATCCAACCGCACGACATAAATTTTTCAATTCGTCATCAGTTAAATCATAAAAACTTTTACGAATTCTCCGAGGTTCATTGGTCGGATCAAATCGTTTGATTGACTTGATTCCACAATTTGCATCTTCTTTGGGAGACGACGCATTGACATTAAGACCTATTGTACTTGCTACAATACTAGTGGATAGAAAATTTCTTCGGGATATACTCATAAACATTTTCTTATAAGTATCAGAAAAAAGTTTTTAGTATAATTTTAAATTGATAGTTAACGATGTCAATGATCCATCGTTCTAATTTTATACTAACGGACTATAGTCAACGACCCCTAGGCTAAAGCCGAAGGGGTTTCCTTCCTCCCCCAAAAGATGAAAATTCTAAGGATTTCACGGCGGGCTAATTAGACCCAATGACAATATTTTAATTTTATCTTCCGTTCCACATTTTAAACTCCTTAACCAAAGGGAATCGAACCCCAGAGATGTGTCTATCTAAGAATTAAAATCAATTATTAAAATTCAAACTTAATTTGAGTTACGGCTACATCCGCATGTGACCAAGGATTGCTTTTGGAATCTTCCTTGTAATAATAAGTGCTTCCTTTAATTTTTGGAGTGATTTGCCAATCAACGCCAGCATAAATTCTGTTTTTTACAAAACCCATAGAATGAATTGTATCATAAAACGATTCGTCGGCAATAAATGGATTGATTTTGAATCGTGTCCACTTCCAAGGAGTATTATATTTTGGAAACACGTTCAATTGATATGTTGAAGCAGTCGGACTGGTGTTAAGACCAATTTCAATTCGGGTTCTCAAATTAATTTTTCCCCAATTGGTGCTCTCTGGATATTTTAGATTGAAACCTTCAATGAACATGTTTTGATCATTGAATCCTTTACCCTTGTTTTGTAAAATAAAACGATAATCAGTAAACACATCAACATTTTGATTCAAAAGATATTTGTATTGTATATCAGTGTGTTCATAAAAAAGAGGGGTTGCTTGATTTTTAGCACGAAATTCCTCTTCAAGAGTAAATACAGATTTATCTCTCCAAGAATCTGCGTTAATCATTGAGGTTGCACATAGTAGTGACAATAACACGTTTAGTTTTTTCATTTTTTATACTTGTATCATTACTGATACAAAAATGGAGTACTGTGTAGGAATCGAACCTACGGCGTGGTTTCCCACTTCGGTTTTGCAGACCGCCGCCTTACCACTCGGCGTCAACAGCACATATTAAAATTGGAGCCTCATGACAGACTTACACTGTCCTCTTCACATTACGAATCTGACACATCGTTATCTATGTTTATGAGGCAAAATTTGGTGGGCATACTTGGACTTGAACCAAGATTTCCAGTTTCGAAGACTGGCACTCTATCCAATTGAGTTACACGCCCGTTGTTAACTAACTGTATATATCCTATCACACTTTCTTGAATCGTCAACAAAAATTATTTCAGTGGAATATACAGATCACCAGTTAAACCTTTTTCACTTAAATAACTGGCATCACTAATTGCCAGAGGACTTTTGATGTATCCATATCGCTTGCTCAATATTTTACGTAATTCTGTACCAGCTAATTGTATCAAATCTAATTGAACTTGTCCTTTACTAGTGTTAATTTTACCAGCAAGTCCAGTGGGTAACACGTTTTCATACTGTTTATACAGTCTAATTATATCATCGTAATGTGACAATTCCAAACCCGGCTCTTTTAATTTAGTAGTTATTATTTGTTTACCAAAATGTTTAGCAATTTCTATATTAGATGTATGATTTGCTCCCAATGTAGCCACTAACTTGTCACCTGGCTTGATGCTATTGATACCTAATCCCACATTACCATATGCCGGATTAACACCTCTGTACACAGTCAACTCAGATTGTACTTCGGTCAACAAATCTTTTAACAATATCATACATTATAAATATAGAACCATATGTAAATCTTATAAGAAATTGGTGCTCGGAGTCGAAGTCGAACCAACAATCTACTCGTTAGGACCGAGTCGCTTTATCCATTTAAGCTATCCGAGCAAAATGCGTTTGGTGCTAGTTGATCTGGCAATTCGTTCTCCTTAGTCAACTACTCACACACACGAAACGATAAAAAGTGCGGTTAACACCAAACACTCTTATACATATCATGAAGATTGTTATCTTTATTGAAAAAAAATTAATATTTATAAATATGACCATACGAGATTTATACGAAGCACATGCACGTCAACAAAAACAACCAATTAATGAAGCTGATTTTCAAAAATTCCAAAGAAAATTTGGATCTGCACTTAACAAAGTTGGAAAGGGAATCGGTTCATCTGGCATTTCAAAGTTAGGACAAAAAATGTCAATGAATCAACTACCATATAATGTTGGTTCAAAATTAGATAAAAAATTTAACACTCAAGGATACCAACAACGAAAAGCTGTTGTAGGAAAATATTCCAATTCAAAACAAGTCGTTGATAATTTGAAAAAGTTAATACAAATTTGGAATGCGACGATGGAGAAAAAATACAACGTCGTCAATCCAATGGACATAAATAATTTCAATAAAGATTTGGAAAAGTTGATAGAAAAATATATCAACAAATTGTAATTAAATTTGGTGGATCGGATGGGAGTCGAACCCACATTTATCCAGTTATGCACCTATCGCTTAGAAGGCGTGGCCATTACCGATCCATATTGAATTTGTTAGTAGTTATGTTCTCACCAGTGATCACTGAGTAAAGGGAATTGAACCCAACACTTACTAACAAAAATGGTTGACCGTGCCGGTTACGCTCCGGCGTAGGACGATTATCAGTCGTCTATTCTGCTATTGAATTAACGGTCAATTAAAATGGCGGCCATACGGGGTTACGCTCCCCGGACTTCCCTTAGACAGAGGGTTAGGTTACTATTACTTTATATGGCCAAAATTGGTGCTGTGCTCTCCACGCCGTCTCTGTGTTTTACCGATTGTACCTGTCGGCAGTCACTTATGGGGCCAGTTACCCATTAAATTGGTGGATGTGGTGGGATTTGAACCCACAGCCTTTCGGGTAAGAGCCGAATACTCTGATCCAGTTGAGTTACACATCCATTAAAAAATTGTATCTACTATTGTCAACGAACTATAATCATCTTACCACACTTTATCCGCCCGTCAACAATGTTCTTAAAAAATGGTGGCTCAGGTCAGACTTGAACTGACAACACGAAGTGCTTCAAACTTCCGCTCTACATTGGAGCTACTACCGGATTTATAAAATAACGAGATACTTTTTCTTTTTCACAAGAATAGGTGTGAATAGTTTTTGTTGCTGTGTGTATCTCTGAAAGATCATTCATTACCGACATGTAAATTGTTTGATATTCCCGGCGCAACCTCTTCAACAGAATATTCTGATTCAGGTTTCAATACAACTTCTTTTTGAAGTTCAATAAAACGGGCTTCGTCATCAAGCATATTTTTAAAATTTGTTATTGATCGTGTATCAAACAACCATTCATAATGAAATATGAGTTCAGAAGGATTATACGAACTTTTGGTTATAAGATATCCTTTTTGTTTTGGATTTGTTTGCATCGCAAATCTACTAATATCATTTTTTGTGTCGGCAAAAGCCAATGCGATTTGTTTATCTTCGCTAAATGATACATATGTAATTTTTGAAATCCCTTTTATTTTTTTATTTATTACTTCATGTGGATTCAACAATATTCCTCTATACAGAGGTTTTATTTGTTTTGGAAATTTTCCACTAAGAAATTGAGAAATCAAATCTATCTTTTTGCTATTTTGTCTATAATAATGATCTGGATTTTTTCCTATTAGTAGATTAAATATAAAATTCCAATAAATTGGATATGCTTCTTTTATGCTATCCAAATTCACTTCATTCAATTTGAATTCATTATTTTTTATCTGATTAAACAATCTCATTTCATATAAATAGTCACGATACTATGGTATATTTAAAATATTTCTAAAAGAACAATTATAAAGTTGACGTTTAATTACAGGAGATAAATTTTTATCTGTAAGTACAAAATATTTAATATCCCCAGAGTCCTCCAACAGTAAGTCTTTTAACTTAATCATATTCTATAAATTTTATGATGATGGGGTTTTGTTTGATAAACAGTTATAATATATTGGACAGTTCTGTTTCATTTAAAGTTATAGAACTTCTAATTTGATCAGGATAAAATGCAATATATATATCATATTCACGTCTACTTCCTTTCATAAGAATACCGTCATACCCTTTCTCTATGATGTCTTTTTTCAGCTTTTTCATTGAACTTTTATAAGAATTTGTTCTAACCCAGTAGCCGATCCAGTCATTAAATTGATTTTCGGTAAACTTATAAGGATTTTTAATACTAAGAAACACAGGTATAATCCGTCCATGTTTCTTAAATATTTTACTGTCTCCGCCAACGGCATACGCACCAGCTTCGTGAGGATTGGCAGTAAACCAAGCCCCTTTCAATTCCGTGTTAAACACTGAAAAGTTCTTTTTTGCATGTGTGCCATGATACATTCTTAATGGCTTACCATGAGAGTCTATAACCTCGCTTCCAGAGAACCAATCTTTGAATGAGTCCGAGTCCATTAAATTCTCAATAAAAAACTCTCGGTATGTAAATAATGTGGGTTTGATTTTGTCATCCAGCATATTGTGGCTCATATGATATATATATCATGTCATGTCACATTATTGGAATAAAATCTATTCTGTCTTTTTCTTTTTGTCAAGCAGTTGTTGTAACCATTTTTGCCCATATTCACTAAGAGGCATTGATTTGCTCAATTGCATCAAGCTCACTAGTCAAAGGATTATTTAATCTACCTTCTAATGTTGGACACTTTAATTTTTGTTTCATAAAATTGGCCCGGCTGGTTGGTAACGCTCCAACATCTCGTCCGCTTCAAGGACACGCTAATCTATTTCAGCTACAGTCGGATTATAAAGTAATTGACAGATTAAAGGATTTGAACCTTTTCGGAACAGAGTCGCCTGCTCCTTTACCACGCCCTGTGCACTAGCACCTGTCAAAATCAAGATGTATGGTTGGATTCGAACCAACGGCTACTTTTACAACCGTAACATGACGGATTGTTTTTTACAACCTAACATAAGATTTTTACGGGCGTACCCCATAGTTAGGTACTCTGCTCTGCCAACTGAGCTACATACAATCTTTAAAATGGTGGGAGCAGTAGGACTCGAACCTACGAAGGCGTTAACCGAGACGTTTACAGCGTCTTGCAATTGCCACTATGCGATACTCCCAAAAAATGGCTCCAAGAGAGGGCAACGATCCCCCAACCTTTCGGGTAACAACCGAATGCTCTACCAATTGAGCTATCTTGGAGTTAAAAAAATGTTTACTGGATTTCACGTTGTTCCACTTACTAATCATAATCTCGTCAGATTATAACATTCAATGTCTATCAGTGTCAATACATTACTTACTACTTCAACTATTGATTCAGACTCGAACTGAATGAC
>Ga0304728_1000557_pt1 | contig 31465 bp, 36 predicted proteins | sample C_130625_MF_Meta_FD_190476 | JGI IMG/M metagenome (GOLD analysis project Ga0304728, IMG submission 190476) | Freshwater microbial communities from Lake Croche, Canada to study carbon cycling - C_130625_MF_MetaG (v2) (version 2) | ecosystem: Environmental > Aquatic > Freshwater > Lake | place... | reverse complement strand
ACCCATTTGAATCCATACGTAAAAAATGATAATCATCGCTTTCATCAACAATAAGGGCGATTTTTGAATATGATGGTTTACATTGACTTTCAAAATTTGTTATATATGTACTAGGATTGTCTCCTAATATACGTGCAATCATATTTGGACATGTCTTAGGTTTATAGTCACTAAATTTGGCATGCCCTGAAGCCTGTCCTGGTTGATGAAAAGGAGTATCACATTCATTTTTCCCCTTACATTTTTGTATTTGTCTCTTATCAAAAACATTCATTGAATATGAATAACAATTATGGGTTTCCTTAATGGCAATATATAGATTCCATAATGACGGGTCATATTCGGGTTCCCAACCAGATAGCGGAGATTTATTGGGGCAAAGCCTTATATGATCTATACAAAAGCCCTTTTTATGAATTGCAGGTTTAGCACACATTATAGTACATTGGCATTGATTCGGACTCCCTGTTTCGGTTGGTAAAAATCCTTTTCGCTGTTTATGTTTTCTTGTAAATGTCCTCATTTAGAAGACCCCTATATTGGCCTAAGACATTTTTACTATTATTTTAAAGAATGGCAACAGGTGAAGAGATTCTAAAAGGGTCTAAAAAAATGTGCAGTGTGCTACAAGGCTCTGAGCCTTTTTTTATTGGACGTAATGGCTCAACTGAAATGGAGGTCTTTCACTTCTGGCATGTGTATCGTAAGGATGGTCATCCTTACCCAGTATCTATGATGGAAAAGTTGGAGCAAGTATCAGGTATTTGGCCAGCAACACAGAAGTCGGTTGATTCTTGGGCAGAAACCTATTCCAAGAGTCTAGGGCAGTTAGACGGACTTGCTGCATCTTGGTATAAGCCTTACATGAAGATTGAAAATGATTTCTTAAATGTATATTCACCAAAGTCGTTTCGGGTGCCTCTTAGATGTTTAGAGCCTTATTATGTTAAATCTGAAGACCGATGGACACAACATCTTCTAGGTAAAAAGGTTGCCGTTGTATCAAGTTTTGCCGATAGTATTCAAATGCAGGTTTGGGCACAAGACCCTAATAAAATATGGGCAGCTCTTAATAATCCTGAAACAATCCTTCCGAATAATGTTCAGTGGTATCCGATTAGAACATACTATCCTCCTAAAATTTCGCTAGGGGGCTCTACTGCCTGGACTTCGGCAAGCTGTTGGCAAGATGCGGTTGCGTATGTTGTAAAGGAGGTTCTTTCAACCGATGCGCAAATTGTTTTGATTGGCTGTGGTGCGCTTGGAATGTGTATTGGTGCCGAACTTAAGGCTGCGGGGCGAAGTTCTATTCTTATGGGTGGGGCAATTCAGATTCTTTTTGGAATTAAAGGACAGCGTTGGGAAACGCATGATATTATTTCTAGATTTTGGAATGATGCTTGGATTTACCCGAGTAAAAATGAAACGCCACCGGGTGCGGATTTAATAGAAGGTGGATGTTATTGGGGAAAGGTTAGAACACTTGTGAATTTAAATAAATAATATGTTTAGAAGATGGCTGGTGATAAGTTATTTTACTATCAAATTCTAGTACTATATGGAATAATTGATCTTGTTATTCTATATCTTACATTTAGTGGTACTGTAACAAGTGAAAATCGCATTGTATTATATAGTCTATTTATTTTCTTACTTGCTTATTCAATCTTTGGACTTTGGCTATTTATTAATGAAGTAAGTTCAAATTATGGTCTTTCAAAGACAAGTATAACATTTACAGATAAATCGGGTGGCAATATACAAAATCTAACATCTTGGGGATTAATCTTAGTAAATCTTATTGCAATTGGTAGTTATCTTTATTCTATGATGAAACCCGTTAGAACGGGATCTCAAGGTGGCGGTAGAAGAAATAAATACTAAATATATGGTAGTCTAAGTCTATCCGCTCAAACTGGACAAAAAAGACGCGAGTAAGATCTAGATGAGACTCCAATTTGTATCAGATTTACATTTGAATCTAAGACCAAAAGAAACCTTTGAAACCATGTTAACCCCTAAAGCGCCTATTTTAGCCCTTTTAGGAGATATTGCACCAATACGAGATCCGAATCTACGGCAGTTCTTAGAATGGTGTCATTCACGCTGGGAAACAGTACTATACATTCCAGGAAATGAAGAACTTATACATCGCGACTATTCAATTGAAGTAGCTTTGAAAAATCTAAAGGTTATTTGTGGTCGCTTTCCTAATGTTCATGTATTATACGGCGACAGTTTTATTAGCGAAGATGGCATTGTTGTCTTAGGATGCACTTTCTGGAGTTGTATACCAACAGTTCCTCAAGCACATAGAACAAGACATCGGACTGATCTAAATTGGATAATAGAACAGACTAAGCTACATAGTAAACCAATAGTAGTCTTAAGTTATTATGGACCATCAATGTGGGTACAAAATGAAGAGCGTATTGAACAACCTGATTCAGTTTTAAGTGTTCCTGAGTTAGACTTACTTCTAAGGGCACCTATTATATCATGGATTTTTGGACATGTTCACGCCTATATAGAATACACAAAGGTATGGAATAATGCCTCTGGGGAAAAACATAATGTCTTACTCTTATGTAATGGTCTAGGTGAAAGAGTAGAAGAAGAACGGCCATATGCTTATAGGGATGATGCGGTAATTGCTCTAAGGCCTGAATTATACAAGGTCTAGAACTTATAGTTCTAGCCTTACAGAGTCTAGAGATTAGGCCTAATTTCCTTATTATAAGCCATTTCAAATCCTTGAATTGAACGTAAGAAGTTTGCACTTGGTGTAAATGCAATCGGGCGTTTTTCTCTTATATATTTCATCGCATCTTCATATTTAAGATTCTTAATTGCTATTAAATACATGGCAACTACACACGCCGAGCGTTGCATGCCAGCGTGACAATGAACTAAGACGGGACCATTTTTATGTTCAATTCTTAGTTTATATACAGATTCAAAGGACCAGAGTTCCATGTTACGAATTTCTTCCTCTTCTAGATTATCATCTACAGGAATTCTGTAACGCTTTTTTACTGCCTCATGAAAGGGAATATTCTTAGTACAATTAAAGACTGCTTTGATCCCTTTCTGAGTTAAGAATTCCTTTGACTGTGAGGCATTAATATTTCCTAGCCAAAGCCCTGGAATTATTTCATCTGCATTATTTGCTTGCATTCTTTATATGAAAAATATTATTAGTTTAGACCGCTTAGACCGCTTAGACCGCTTATAAAAAATTGAAAATAATTTTCCACAAGGTACAACCTACACAAAGCCAAATGCCACTAACACGCTCGCTTTATCGCGAAGATGAGTTGATCGCCGCCCTAAAGTGGTGCATCATTAAAGGGCGATTTAATGAGGCGCTCTTCTGGTCACAAGAGGCACTTGATTCAAACATGAAGACTGAGTACTTTAAGGCTCTTCTATGGGTATGGATCTTTACTTGTGGACCACAGGCTCTTAGTTGGATTGAACGATTTGAAGCATGTATGAATGATTCAAATGAGTATAATTGCCTCAATCTTGTAATCTCCCTTTTGTACCATGTTAAAAATCGGGGTGATATTTCTGCACTCTGTCTTCTTGGGCTCGGTCTATGTACTGCCAAGAAACAGCCAAATACTATTACACTTCTAACCCTTCCTGAGGGTCTTCCAAATACTCCTATTGTTCGTGCACTTGTTCAAGGGAAGGCTGATCTTGCTTGGATGCTTCTTCGTCCTGATTGGAATAAGAGTTCATGGGATAATCTTAAAGCGGTTACTAAAGTTAAGCATTATAGCGCTCTAAAATATCTTGATATGCTTAATGACCCCAAATCATGGATGGGCGTTGCATATAGCCCTGAATATAGTTGGTGCCTACGTTCTATTGCAACTGTTGTAACCTGTGCTCCAACTCCTGTAAACATTTATAATGAGCCGGCTAATTTTGATCGTGTTCTTAGCGAATATATTTGTCATACAGGCTTTACAATGCGCCATCGGCGTCTATATGAAGTTCCTAATTTCTGTCTTTACTGGCATACAAAGCGGGGCTCACTTACTGTGCATGAAACAACAGAAAACGAACTGCAAATGAATCTAGAAGATTCTCTTGCAGGAAGTAAATATTGGGATGAATATCTGCCTATAGGTTATGATCTAGAGCGTGAAGAGTTCTTCTATATGCATTTCCCAGATGACATTCCTGATGAGTGGTCTGCTGAAAATAAGAAGAAGTCGCATGGATGTGGACCTGTTCCATGTGGCAAAGTTAATCATAATATTATATTCAATCGCTGTCTAATCCGCTGGTTTAATGGTGTACCATGTAGGCAACTTTGGCGTGGATTTGAGATTGCAATTGAAGAATTCACGCATCGGTGGGAAGTATACCGACCTCATACCTTGGAAACGGGAATTCATGAGGCCTATGAGCAGATTGATGTAGATTCATGGCTTCATGAAATGGAGTCATGGTCACTAAATTCTAAGAAGAAGCAGTTTATTACTGTTAAGAGTTCTCAAGCATAAGTGCTTCAGGACAATATTCATAAAATTTATCCTTATTTTTTAGGTCAATATTTGTTTTATGAGCACCCCAACTTTTTTCTACAAAAACATGTTGTGTGCAGAATTCATTTAAAACTATTGCACTTGGAGGGCGATTAGAACTCTTTGCCACACAAATACTAAAAAATATATCTTCTGGAAAATTATCTGCTATATCTTTATTATCATCTATGCATTTTAACATAAATGCTTTTTTCTGAAACTTAGGCCGCCGATTCCGTAAAATTCAGTATTTGCCCACATATTATTATCATATTTACCAATACTTGTATTATCGTATGAACAGCCTATATAGTCATATTGTATATATTTATCGATCGTATTTAATGATGCTCCACATAGTACAGTATCTGTTTGGAATACTAATATATCTTCAGCATGTATCTTATCCCAAAAATGCTTTTTTTTAAATATACTATTATATTCGTCAACATTTAGATTATCTTTATCTAATGCTATCAAAAATACATTTCTTGATTTTATTTGAGAAGTACATTCTCTTGCATATTCGCCAAATGATGCTCCATGAAAGACATATAAATCCCATGATTTATCCATATGTTTATCGAAATTTTCAATTACCTGTTTTAAAAGTTTATGCTTCCTTGGTTCAACAATAATCATTGCTTTTGTCGTAGGTTGGTAAAATCCCTCAGTTGTAGACATTTTATAGTATATATATAAAACTAAAACTAATCCAATAATTCCTGCAAAATAGTGTAGTTTCATTCTACTTATTTACTGTACACATTTTAATTAATCTATTTGATGATTTATTGTAGCGTCCAATAAGTACCATTTTACTAGTATAGACAAATGAGTCACATAAGATATATAGTTCTCCGCTTGCATCTTTTATATATGATGCCTCTTTTGCAGTATTTGCTACATCTACATTCAATCTTGAATGCTCACTACAATATTTTGTAGGCGCAGATGGGCTAGAAGAGATTAGTACTGGATTATTGCAACAAACGTGTACAGATGGACTATCAAAAGATTCAATTAGTTGTACACATCGCATTGATTCAATATCATAGGTATCACTCGACGATTCATCATACAAATATAGATTCAAGGTATTATCTCGTATTGCCTTTAAAAGGGGCGCGGATGGCTCTCCAAGAGTTGTTGATATATCTCGTGCAAGAGATTCTGCGCTCTGTTTAAGAACACTATGAAAGGCATCCCAATAAATCTTTGAGATTGGTAGTAGCATATTTCGGGTAAATTAGTCACTTGGAAAATTTCTCACACAATTTTACTGCGGGCTCTTCATACAAAGTGCCGCATTACTATCTTCCTCCATAGCAGGTAAAATTTGTTGCATAATTCCAAATATATCACCATTTTGAGCCCCATTTTTAATTGCAATCTGGTACCAGTAATAGGCAACAGGCGCAAAGGCCCCAAGCCCAATAAGAATTCCAAAAATAGTTTCTGAGCCAGTCATAACATATCTTGATACTAATAGTGTAATAAGTAAAAATACAGAGGTTGCCATAATCATAAGTGAACGTGCTTTTCTATTCTCTAATTTCCAAGCTGGTCCAGATACACCTGATGCATTTAATTTATAAACAGTGTAGGCATTTGTAAAAATGTATGAGCATAAGAAGACTACATGTGCTACCCAGAAACTTGGCGCCACATTTAAATTGCCTGATAGTGCCTCCTTTATAGATGGCACAAGAAGCCCTACATCACTTGCAGGCACATGCGTTCCAGGTAATATCCATGTAAATATATGAAGGGCTAGCACACAGATTGGAACTACTAGAACCTGTCCAACAAATAGGAAAATTGTACCAACATTTAATACACTAATCGATAGAAAACCTATTAAACATATCATAATAAGAGGAAATCCTAAAAGAAATAAGATGATTATTTTTTGTAGTGTCTCTAATATGTTCATACCTATTTGTTAGTGGTTAATTATTAGGAGTCGGGCAAATATAGAGTTTCTGACCATCTGCCGTACGTTTATGTAGTACTGGTATACCAATAATATTTATACTAGATAGACCAAATAGACGATAGTTCTGTTCAACTAATAGAGCTCCAACTAGTAGGCCCGCAATTATACTAAAGAAAAGCACACCAAAATCATCACATCCGAAATATATACGGAAAAGCGCAATAAGAGTTATAAGAATTGGAAGACTTAGTGAAGCAATGTAGAATCTTGAAGAATAATTTGATCCCATAATTTCGAGTTCCTTTGCAAAACGAAATAAGATTGACATTACGTATGCAGAGGCCACGCTAATTATATATAAATGTGATGATGGAAATGCGGATTTCATGCTTGATCCAAACATAGTTAGAGATTCGATATCATTAGACATAAAGCCGGATACACATTGTGTATTGGGGGTTCCCTTTTCCACATTTACAAAGTTCAAATATGAATTTGCAATTCGTAGCCCATAAAAGGGTAGCATACTTTCAACAAGTGAGCCGAAAAATGTGCCATATGGAACAGAAAGAGTTATAAGGGAAAAGAAGCCCATTCCCATAATAATCCCATCTGGGAAGATACGAATCATTTCTTGTACAATGCTAACCGGACTAGTAATTATTGTATCTATTGCTCTTCCAAGTCGCTCCATCCTGTTCTGCCTTAAGGAATTCCATCAAGAATTCATAGACATGGGAATTCCATCCTATTTTCGTCATATCCTAAAAAAATATCCAGCCCTTATAAAGGGTGCAGATAGCCCTAATCCGCATAATACAGACATTCTTCTACTCGACTTTAATTGTCTTATTTATGGATGTCTGAAAAGTAAAAATCTTCCTGTTTATACACCTGAGTCGGAGAGACACTGGGAAGATTGCCTTTTAGAGGAAATTAAGGCCTATGTAGTGTCTATTTGGAAGGTGTGCAATTCTCCCAAAACGGTATTTTTAGCAGTAGATGGTGTTGTTCCTATGGCAAAAATAAAACAACAGCGTCTTCGCCGATTTAAAGGAGTCTGGTTAGCACAAAAGGAACGTGAGGCAAATATTCGGGAAAGATATACTTGGGATTCAAATGCTATTACACCAGGTACACACTTTATGGAACGCCTGACTGTTGCACTACAGATTCTATGTACTAAACGTGGTTCAGGCTGGTCTGTAAGTGGTGCAGAGTATCCAGGAGAAGGTGAGCAAAAAGTTATGCAATACATACGGAGCCAACCTGAGTCTGCTCTAAAAAATAAGAATATTACTATATATGGGCTTGATGCTGATTTAATTCTACTATCCATGCTTCATTGCGCATCAAATCTTTCAAGTTCTTGGTCTATTATTAGAGAGTCACAAGAGTTCGGGAAAGGTGCTTGTACCCATGAGTTTACTGTGCTGAATATTTATAAACTACTTAACATAATGTTTCCTGATATAATTACACAGGTTAGATATTTACATGACTATATTGCTGGTATGACACTACTCGGAAATGACTTTCTACCACATAGTCTAGGCTTCGTAATTCGTGAAGCAGGACATGATAAACTGTTACATGTGCTTGAATGTCTTCATAAAAGTGGAACAACACTTTTAGACGAATCTCAGCATATTATTAAGTCTTCACTTGTCTACATTCTAGAAGTTCTTCAATCTTCTGAGGAAGAAGATATCAAGACTGCATTTTATAAAAAATATAATATGCCGTTGCCTCCTCCTCGTAATATTGCGGAACGTGCAATGATTCCTGTAAATAATTTGCCCTTGGACTGGGCAGAAGAAAAGCACATGTGGAAATCAAATAAACTTAATAGTGATTGGGTCAACGCATATTATACATATGAAAGCCCACTATCTGGAGAACAAGATATACATAATAAATGTATGTCGTATTTTACAGGACTACAGTGGGTAATTAATTATTATTTAGGCAAAGATGTTTCCATGTATTGGATGTATGCGTGGACTTATCCACCACTTTGGCAGGATCTTTACAGAATTGCAAAAGAACTTCCTGAATTACCGTTGCCGGAATTAAAAAATGAGCGCAGTCTCTTACCACAAGAGCAACTCGCCCTTGTTCTTCCTTATGAAAGCTGGAATCTTATAAGAAATCCGAAGTTAAAGGAACTTCCAGATAAGATCCCCGTATTTTGGAATAAGCCGGTCGCCTTTCATTCATTAGGAAAACGATGGCTTTGGGAATGTAACCTTGTTATTCCGATACTTACGCCACACCGACTTTACTTTGAATTATGAAGAAGTGATCTATCACACATTAAATAAAAGAAAAGGCCGCTTGTAAGTGAAATAAGTGTTGTTAAAATCATTACAACAAAGTTTCCACCAACGAGTTTTATAAAAGCTTTTCTATCAACAATTAATAACATTACAAAACTTGCAATTAGCAGTACAAATATACCCGCATTTAGTAAAAATAAATAATAATACCAATCACAAATTGTAGTACTAGGAATACCCTTGAATTTATCAGATAAAAAGGTCATCGCTCGTATACTATAGGTATATATTTTATAGTTTATAAAAAGGTAAATATGGGACAAGGAGTATCATCATTAAATAATTTTGAACCGTCCCATGTCCGGATTTATAAGTCAATTCTACAAATTGAGAATCCTCAGACCCGTCTTAAAATGATACAAACTGTTATTCAAGGACCAGAGTACATACAGTCTGCAAAAGCAGCAGGGATTTATTCACATTTACTGTCATATATTGCACAAGTCCGTTCTGGAGAGGCACCAGCACCTCTTCCTGGAGAACTAGGAAAGCCCCAGGCGACTAATAATGGACGTAATGAAATAATAGAGCATAAAAAGCAGGTTTCTGATCCTTCAACCCAGGTTCTTAAACAAAGAGGAAATGAAAAGGCTATGAATTATTTCCAAAACTGCCTACTTGTTTTGGAGTTAGAGGAAGAGGTTGCTCTTACAGAAGAGCTACTTCGTAAGGCATATAAGAAGGCGGCAATAAAGGCACACCCGGATAAGGGTGGCTCACAGCAAAAGTTCGAAGCTGTTACTCGAGCATATGCATATCTTACGGATATCTTACATCGCATTCAGGGAGGACGGACAAAGGCCGGCGTTGTAGAAGCACCCACAATACTAAAAGATTCACGTGCTACTAATGCAAAAGATTGGGAAATGATAAAGCCTGTAAAGTTAAACCCTAAAAAACTTGATATGAACACCTTTAATCAAATGTATGAGCAAACTCGTATACCTGATCCAGATGATGAAGGATATGGTGATTGGCTTGCCTCAGAAAATGCGACCTCTAAAACTTCCAAAACCTTTAGTGAGAAGTTTAATCGTGATGTCTTTAATCGTGCATTTGAAGATGAAACTAAAAGTGCATCGAATTATAGTGCAAATCAGCATAATTCAATAGTCGCCCCTAAGGCAATGACTCTTGCCCCGACACACGGTGTTGAGTTAGGAAGAACTTCTGCTGGAGACTATACAGCCCCTGCAAATGCTCAAATGAAATACACGGATTTAAAACAGGCTTATACGACTGAAAATACCTTTAGCAACCAAGTATCAAATATTCAGGTCGACTCTAGAAGTTTTGATACATATTCTGCATCAAGAAAAAAGGCACCCGAACCACTGACAAATAGTGAGTTGGAGGCCCTTCATGAAGCGGAAAGACATACGCAACGGCAAGAACAGCAACGGTCGCTTCGGGCGGCCCAAGAACTTGTGCATTCTGATGAATATTTTAGACGTATGAAACAAATGGTTTTAATGGATACAACATCTATGGCAAAAAAGAGCGATAGATACTAATAATTTGTCTAAACCGCTAAGAGAATGGATAGTACATTAACTACAGGAATAATTATTAGTGTACTAGTACTTAGTATTGGAGTATACACTAGTATGTATAGTGATGATTCTTTTAATAAGGGTATTAATGCAAATAAGAATAAGCCGAAACTCTGGGTTTATTTAAATTCAAGTGATGTGAATAGTCGCTCTTGGTCAGATTTTATGAGTAGAAGTTCTCATGCAATTAATCTTCCATATTTAAATTTATGTTATGAAACAATTGTTGCAAAAAATTCCGATATATATGATGTTGAAGTTATTGGTGGACTACAGGATCTTGCAGTACGTATGGGTGGCTGGGAATCTCTTCCAAGTCCCTTAAGAAATACAGATGTTGTTGTCAGAGAACCAGAACTAAATTGGATTCGGGCTGCCGTTCTAAATAAGTGGGGCGGACTATGGGTATGTCCATCTGTTATATGTCTAAAGGGCTTTGGTGCGTTACCCAAAAAGCGTGTGGTATTTTTTGGAGCAGATACAGATCCAACTTATAGCAGTTCTAAAAATCTTCCATCATTAAATGCATGCTGGTCTCCTGCACCAAATCACCGACTTTGGGTTAGTTGGGAGAAAAAAGTAAGAGACAGACTTGAGCGTAGAAGTGGGGGCTCCGAATTTAGACATGATGAAAAGTCCGATTTACTTGATGCAATCAATGAATTCAAAAATGAATATGTACATATTGAATCCGCTGAACTTTCACGCAAGGGTGCTGCTCTAAAGCGGATTGAATTAGAGGACTTATTATCTGCTGGAACAGAGGGTGAATTACCGTTTACCGTCTATAGCAATAATGTGTATGTTCCCATTCCATATCCAGAAATTCTCCAGCGTAGGGCATTTGAATGGTTTTTACGCATGAGTGAAGCACAAATTATGGAAAGTGACCTTGTTGTCACCTACCTTTTTAATCTAGCTAAATAAACTTTTAAAGAAACTTGGCTTCTTTACTTTTTTGGTTTCTGTAGGTTTTACAGTATTTAACTTTAATCTTCTTGTATTTTTACGTTTTGCCTTGCCGTAAGAACTAATAAGATTTTTTTTTACCAAATGTATTATCTTATATGTCAATGCACGTGATTTTAGAAGATTATATACATTTTGAAAAAGTGGATCAGACTCTTTCATTTATTATTACTTAGAAAAAATCTACTTGAAGAGAGGCTCCACTTAAATCATAAAAAGAATTTATACTCTGTATCTGATATATCATTTGTTTAACGCCTTTGTATAATCTTTCCTCTTTTTGCAATGTATATCCGTGTAGATGGAGAAGGTGCCTTAGAATTGTAATTATTGAGTGTGATGACCATGCATGAATAAACCGCTTTGCTTTACAGGGAAGATAATACGATTCAATCTCGGGAAGCCATATTTCTAGGTTATCAACTTTAATTTCATCTCTTGAAAACCATCTTAAGTCATGGAATCCGAGAAGGCCAACACTACGTAATACATATTCTACAACATCCCTTGTAGGTTCATTCCTAAATAATTTTATTGGTTTTTTACTCATAGTCTCTCTAAAGGTACATAGTATTTATTCTAAAAATAGACGCATCATATCTAAAGTATGTGTTTTCCCCTGTGCAAAATATATCCAGCCCCGTAAAAGAATTTGGTGAATTTTTTGGGAGTCGCCCGCAGAAATAATTCCAATAGTTGTAATTGATAAATTAATTTCGTGTAAAAAATCTTCATAACTAATTCCAGTTGCCCAGAGTTCGATAAAAATTTTGTGTAATTTATCCTCATTTTTAGTGATATATGCTTTTAGCAACTCAATACACAATTTAAAGGATGGTGCAGAAATTAAATTCACAATATCATGTTCTTGAATTTCATAGGTTTTATTATGAAAAACCATTTTAATAACTTTACAAATATTTTTAATTTCAGTAGGAGAATGTAGAATAGAAATTATAACATTATAGGCTTCATTAGAAAGGCTAAGTTTCGTATTGCTAAGAAAATGCGATATTAAAATTACTGGTGATATAAATTTTAGCTCTAAGTGCATGCATCTTGAACGTAATGGCTGAATTAAATCAGTTGAATAACGACTACAAAATATGAATCGTGTAGTGTGCGAATGCGTTTCCATTGGCCGACGAAGCGCCTGTTGAGAAATAATAGGAAGTGAATCTGCATCATCAACAATAATCCACCGATATATTCCTGGTGTTGCTGAACGATGTCTTACAAATTCTGCTACAGACTGTCTTACACAGTGGATTCCTCTATCCTGTTCAGAAGAAAGCCATAATATTGATTCATGAGATGGTTTTATCCCCTTTAATTCAAAATACTTGGAAATAAACTCGTGAAGAAGCGTTGTTTTTCCAGAACCATAGTGGCCTGAAATAAATATATTGGGCGGATCATCTAAAACCTTATTTAATCTAGTTAGGGTCTGTTCATGTCCAATTAGTGTTGTTACAAGCATCTTAAATAATAGTCAGTAAGAATCCTTAAAGCGGATCTAAGCCTTAGAGGGGCTAAACACAAGGTTCTCTTTTACAGAAGAATGTCACTTTATGAACGACTAAACCTTTCTAATAATGCAGACACTAATGAAATTCGTAAAGCTTATCTAAAGTTATCAAAGACTGAGCATCCTGATAAGGGAGGTAACGCAGAACGGTTTAAGACACTTCAAAAGGCATATGAAGTTTTATCAAATGAACAAGCACGTGCTTATTATGATCAGACGGGTCAAATTCCTGGGGAACAAGAGCAAATGCAAGAGCATGGTCAAGGTATGCCTTTCCAGTTTCCATTTAATATGGGAAATATTTTCGGAAATATGTTTAATGGAGGAATGCGTCAGCAACAGCAACAGTCTAAACAACAAAAGGCACCCCCAAAGGTTCATGAAATTGGACTAAGTCTTCGTGACTACTTTTACGGAAAGCGCATTGAAGTAAAGTTCGAGCGCCAGAAGTTTTGTGTACAGTGTAAAGGTCAGGGGTCTGAGAGTTTTGAACAATGTGGGCCATGTGGAGGGGCTGGAGTACGTGAAATGCATATTATGATTGGCCCAGGTATGGCTGCAGTTACACGAGGTCCTTGTGATCAGTGTAGTGGTAATGGAAAGCGTGCTCTAGGAGTATGTTCTGGATGCAAGGGCTCTAAGTTCACAAACCAGGAAAAGTCACTTTCTGTAATTATTGAACCAGGAATGAATCCAGGTGATATACTAAAGTTTTATAGTGAGTGTTCTGATAATCATTCATATGAGGAGCCAGGTGACGTACATATTGTATTACGTGAAGCCGATGAATTATCCAGTTTAATTCGGATTGAAGATGGCTTACATACAACACATAAGATCTCTTTATCTGAGGGGCTCTTAGGAACTAAATACAGTGTTAAGGGTCACCCAGCACATCCAAATGGCTTAATTGTTGATATACCTCCAGGTACACTACGTGGTGATATTGTTGTAATCGAAGGTGAAGGAATGCCTTGTCGTGGTACAACACGCAAAGGCAATCTGCATATAGCAATAACTCTTGATTTAACACCTGATGATAAGAATAGACTAATTCAAAATCGTGACGTATTTATCAAGGTATTTGGTTAAACAGGGGGTGCAAATGAAGCAGGATTCTCAGCGAGTTTCCACTCGGGATTCATTCCACCAACGGCACGTGCCTCCATTGAAGGTGGAAGAAGGGCTCCAGGGGCTGAAGCATTTCCAGGGCGTAAATTAGCAGAAAATCCTCCACGCATTGAGCGTCTTGAGCGCTTAGAACGTCTTGATGACTTCTTCGAGCGTCTAGATGACTTTTTAGAACGTCTAGAGCGTCTGCGACCACCAGACTGGTCACTCATTCCCTGAATTGCCTGAAAGGCACCATCCGTAGGTCCAATACGCGCCGTAGCCCGCAGAGAGGCATCAAGAACACCTGTATCGCCTACCGGGGCGCCAGACATGGGTACATAGGCACCACCATGCTGTCCCATATGAATATTCTGATAATCCTTGCCTTGTGCAAGACTCGCCGAACTGGGCGATAACATGGGATTCTGAGTTACACCAGCAGGAACCATACTAGGCATTGCACCACCTCTGTATCTACGTCTATAGCTACGAGCCTTCTTACGCATGTTACGTGATTTCTTTCCGCGCATTTCTATATATTGTAGTGAAAATAACATTTCAATATATAGAAAAAATAGGTTTATTTGATTAAGAATCACGAAGAGCAGGGGCCTGGATGCGACGCTTCTGGATCTTACCGGATACAAGGTAGATGCTGTTTTCCGTAATGATGATATAATCATCAACTACCTTAAAGACCTTCTGGATTAGACTGGTAAACTCGTCATTGGACTTTACAAGCATCTTCTCCTTTGTGTCCTGGTCCTCACCCATAAACGCCTTTTGGTTGTAGGTATCAACATAATAGTCGAGTTGGATGGGCTTATCCTGTTGAATTGCAAGTTTGGCGGCCTGTGCAAGAAGTTGAACGCTTGGTTGGATATCGGGCGCTGACATTCTAAATTCTGAAAAGTTATAGGAAAGCATGTTTATTGTTTTTCCGCAGCCGGAATTAACATCTAGGCGCTTCGCGTTACTTCGTTCAAATGAGTTTTAATAATCTTATTAATAAATGTATAGGCCTCATCTAGTTGCTCATGGGTTCGTGCACCCGTAATGATGATTGAGCCGGTCTGAAAGATTGCAATTGTAATACGCTTACAGGTTCCAATTTCACTTCCATCGCCCTGTCCACTGCAAAACTTTGGACACTTACAGATGCCAGTTTTATCCGGAGATTTAGTATTAAAGTAGTACTTCGTATTTACTCCCTGATAGATTGTTGTCTCTAGAGTACTTGATAGGTTATACTCATTACATAGAAGACGATGGAGTTCTGCACGCTTAATGAGCAGATTGACCTTATAGTCGCTATTAAGCAGTTGAACTGCAAATCGCTTAAGTGTAAGTGGTACAGATGTAATAGGGTTAGGAAGTGCATTGAGCTCACGAATAGTCCAGTCAATCACATCACGTGAGAACTGCTCATTTGTAACACCAGTCATTTGAAATCCGCCATTTGCAAATAGTTTAATATTGACTTCCTTGAAATCTCCATGTGCCTCTCGCAACTTTCTAATAACAATTGTACTCTGATTAAAGAAGGTCTTTACACCTACACGACGCTTTGTAAGAAGATCACGTGAAGAATATCCAATGACCTGCGCCTCATGTTCCATCTTTAGGAATCCTTCATCAGGATATCCAATAGGAATCAAATAATCCTTAATCTGGTCAAAGAGCAGTTTCAAATTGATTGTTGTTCCAAGATGACCTGTTGTTACAAGGGTTGAAATGCGTAGTGGGGTAAATTCAACACCATTAGACATTTTTAATAGAATACTTTAAGTTCTACCAGGCCTCCAATTTTTCTCTCACGAAGTGCTTAAACCAATTTCCTAATAATTTTGCCCGTTGTTTAAATCCAATGAGTTTGATAAAGTCTGTATCAGTATTTTGAAGGATTTGAAGCATTGCTTTTTTGTTTAAGAGGCCAAGGATATTTGCGCAAAACACACAAAACATTGCAAGGTCAGGATAAGTCCATTTCTGCAGTGTTGTTTCAAAGACTGATTGAATTTGAGAATTATGCGTATTAAGTAATATTGACCACAATTTAGAACATTCATTATACTTTCCAACATTTAACATAAAGTAGCGAATATCTCCACGCCGAAATTGGATGTCAATGCCTGAAATAGATGTATTTTCCTTATTTAAAATAATATCAATTCGATATTTGAAATCAATAATATTAGGAGCCTCAAAAGGGATAATTAGAAATTTATGGATAATTGATGGATGAATTCTGGAAATTGAGTTGCATAAAAATATAATCATAACATTTTCTGTTGGCTCATCTAGTAATGGACGTAAAGCAATTTGAGCCTGGTCTGTTAGAGTTTCTGCCTCATCAAAAATTATAATTTTGGGTGAATTTGACTCTGAAAATAAGGCCTTGAATGATGAACGGACAAAAGGGTATACACGACTGCGTACCGCATCAAGTCCTCGCTCATCACTTGAATTTAAGAATAATGCTCTTCCAAAAAAACTACCCTTACTCTTAGACTTGTGAATTGCCTCTACAAAAAATTTTGCAGAAGTTGTTTTACCAGAGCCTGGTGGCCCAATTAAAAGTAAATGTGAGCGAGTTGTTGGGTTTAAAACCATTAAATTTAGAAGTGTTTGAATACGATATGGAAGACCTAAATTTTCCATAACCCTTATGGTATTAATTACAGAACCCTTAGACCGTTATATTATTATTGTAAAAATGGCTTAAATATAGATAAGACATCTATAGTATAGAAATGCCACCTAGAGGTGAAAAAAAACTAAAGACTGAAACACCATTAGTTAAAAAGCGGCAGAAGAAGCCGGTTCATGTTGTTGCGGTTGTTACTCCAAATGGTATTGAAGGGTCATTCTCAAGTGAACCACGTCGCCCACTTATTGCACATCTTCACGCACATTCATCTGTTATTGAATTTAATGTAAGGCAAAATGATGAACCAGAGCCCTATAATGTTGCTACATCTGATATGTTTTCTGGGAATCATGAAACTATGAAGGAGAATGATGTGCTACCTTCATATAAAGAAGAGAAGGAAGAAGTCGTTGCAGAAAATACTTCAGCACCTATTCAATGTCACACCCGTGTTGATCTAATGCCACAGTTTAAAGAGGGCGCTCACGCAAAGGCGCTTCCTGAATCTACAGAAATATGTTGCTTTTGGTGCAGTCATAATTTTGATAATAAGCCATATGTAATTCCAGAGCGTGAGGTTGCAGGAGTATACCAGGTTTATGGTAATTTCTGTATGCCTGAATGTGCTCTTGCCTATTTACTTCACGAATCAATTGACCCTCACGCTCGCTGGGAGCGGATTGCTCTTCTTCACCGTATTTATGACCGCCTTGGTTCATACTATATCTTTCCATCTCCTCCACGTGAGTCACTAAAAATTTTTGGAGGACCTCTTACTATCGATTCATTTCGTGCAACTGTCAAACAGGGTAAGGTTCGTGTTGACATGCATATGCCACCAATGGTAAGTATCCTTGGAAGCATTGATACAAAACCCATTGATTTTTTTGATTCAAGCATTAAGAATACACTAAATGGTGCGCTACAGATTAACAAGCCTACAAAGGCTGAAGTTGGTTTACGCCTACAGCGTTCGAAGCCTCTAAAGGACAGAGAATCAACTCTTGATTCAGTAATGAATATTCGTTCAGCGCATAAATATTAGCATGTTCGAAAAATAAAAATTGAGTTCATTTTGTAGTTATAAAATAACTATAAAATGGCCTATAATCATGTTGTTCATGAACTACTTCGTTCTATGGAGTCTATGATTCACGAGCGGTTCTCTATGCTTGAAGAGGTAATTCGCCTAGAATCTGAAAAGATGCCAGAATCTAATGTTTCAAATGAGTTTATGGCACTCTCGAATAAGATTTCAAATATTGCAGAATGTCTTGACAGTATTGGTTCACGACTTTCTATGCTTGAGGCACGCCCTTCAAGTGAAACGGTCCACGTGACACGTGTTGATAATGACCCTTTCACTCCAGCAAAGCCAGTCAATCTCTATAACTTCTTTGCAAATACTACGCCTGGGCTAGAGGTTATTCTAAAAAATGAAGTAACTGATGTTGGTCTATCTGAAATTCAGCATGTTGATGAGGAAGAAGAGGTCGAGGAAGAAGAGGTCGAGGAAGAGGCTGAGGAAGAAGAGGTCGAGGAAGAAGAGGTCGAGGAAGAGGCTGAGGAAGAAGAGGTCGAGGAAGAGGTCGAAGAAGAGGCTGAAGAAGAGGCTGAAGAAGAGGCTGAGGAAGAGGCTGAGGAAGATGTTCTAGAAGTATTCGTACACAAGGGTAAAACTTACTATAAAGATAGTTCAAATACTCTATATAAACTATCTGATGACGGTGATCCAGTACCAGTTGGTCGCTATGATCCAGTTAGTCAGCGTGTTTCAAAACTTTAAATATTATTACATAAAAGAGAATGTTTTATCCGGCAATAGCAACTGCTGCATTATTTACAGCAATTATAATACATGATGCCATGGTAAAGGAATCAAGTAGTATTCCAACTCATGCTTTTTTAGGACTCATTTCTGTTTTAGCAATGTTCTATTTATCAATGAAGGGTGCTGATGTTGTTGCATGGGGAATTTTAGTTCTTCCTATGTTTATAATTGCCTTAAGTTTTGTTTTAGTTTATACTGGAACTAAGACAATGGCTTCTACAGTAGATTCAAGTAGTTCTGTTGCACCTGCTAATTCTGTTGCACGAGTTTCACCAATTTCACCTGCTGGACCGGCACCTGCACCTGCAACTAGTCCCTCATGTAATTGCGGATCTACTGTAAATCTACCAAAAACTACAGATAAGGCTTCATCAACAGTAGTTACTCCAGCAACAAATTGTGCACTACACGTTTAAACACTATGTGCTATATTATATATAGTTTTATAGATATGAGTCTAATTACTCCGGCGCTATACATTTTTCGTCTAATAAATATTTCTAGTGCATGTTGCAGTCGTTTAAAAACACTAAAAAATAAGTTAAATACTTCATATAATTTATTAATGGAGGACAGCATATACACATTTTTAAATGATTCGGTATATCCATATGATAATAATTATAATATAGACAAGCCTGCGTTAATGTATAATATGGATAAAAAGTTATTTTACAACAGTGCATCACTTTTACAACTTGAGCTTGGAACGGCGGTTCCAATACCAATACTGTCACTTGAAATTGTTGATAAAAATGATAAAATCTTATACGATTTAACTGATTTTATTGAATCAATGCGTTATATTAAACTATCTGATAGTTATACAAAGCCATCTATTGGACATATTATATCAGTTTGGCAGTTACATTCTAAAATAATACTTGATACTAGCCAAGTATGCGTAATATATATTAATAATAGCGGGGACACTGTTGGAATCGATATTCGTAATAATACGAGTCTATATTAGAATGCTAGCCGATGTTCTTGTCCCGGTTGTTCTATTTGTACTTTTATCTCCAGGAGTTCTTCTAACTCTTCCTCCGCTTAGAAAGGGGATCTTTATGAGTCATGAAACAAGTGTAACTTCAGTTCTTGTACATGCCTTAGTCTTTGCAGTAGTTTATATGGGACTAAGAAAAACCTTCCCTAAATACTACAGTTAATTCTTAAAATTTACAACTTTTACTAATACATTGCTAAATAAATACAATGTATTAGAAACAGTTTTTAATAAATAGGTCTAAACATCTATAGCCAATACATAAAAGAGATGGCAACTATTTCTTTAGTTGACCCGTTCGTAACTGGTCCATGGACTCTATATTTCCATGCACCCAAGGAAAAGCGCTGGACTCTTGATACCTTTCAGCCAATTGCAAGTGTATCCAATGTTCAAGAAGTCCTTTCTCTATTCCAAGAACTTTCTGATAAACTCAAGCGTGGAATGTATTTTTTTATGAAGGGGTCTATTCCCCCACTCTGGGAGAATTATCAAAACATTCGTGGGGGAAGTTATAGCCTTCGTGGTGGCCCAGATGATGGCATTGAATATTATAAAACCTATGTACTCGGTTCAATGCTAAATGTATGTCTTACGAATTCTGCAGATTCCATTGTAGGAATCAGCATAAGCCCTAAAATTATGAATGGACCAAACAACACTTCTCGTATTGGTTTCTATGTTATTAAAATCTGGAACAAGGATTCTGAGCAGTTTAATAAACCGGCCGGTCTAAAACTACTTCATCAGAAACTTGTTGAATCAGATGTGCTTTATACGCCACATGTTGATAAGAAGATGTAATTACTGTTTATTCTTCATTGGTGCAAGGACAAGTTTGACCTCACCAAGATTTGCTACCGTGTAGCGAAGGATTAACGGATAGTCATTCTTGAGATAGAGTTCAATCGACGGACATAGACTTGTGCACTTTGTAAAAAGTACAAGATGCTTGAGCTGAAAGATGCCCTGTACGATTTCGGTGCTATTGCCCGATGACTTATGAACCTTCATATTTGAAGTGCCATTATTTTCAGAAATAACTGTTTCCTGCTCAGCAAAATCGCCAATGCATTTGAAGATTAGATCCACCCCACTGGATGTAATCTCCACATCAAGTTTTTCACCAAGGGCATTCATATCACGACAAATCTTCTGTAGGTCCGTGCTTGGCATGTGAATAATACTGGTGAAGTTAAGAGCAGGAATCTGAATCTCTTCGACATCGGTGTCGAAGAGTTTAAGAAAATAGTTTGTTATTGTCGACTTTTCTGAGTTCTCCATACGAATTCCAAGCTTATTAGGGTTACTTGCAGGAAGATAAAGAGTAAGTGAATCATTATTGCCCATTGTCTTAATAAGCTTGAAAAAATAGATCATATTTACTCCAAGAACATGCTTTGCAGGGCAATAAAACGTCTCAAACTTATCCGACTGTAAACGCATGTAAACAAGAACGGTATGGGTCTCATCAACAGCCATAATTTTAATACCTTGTGGGTCAAATTCAAGATTTGCCTCGGTTAATATCTCCTTTAGCGCCTCGATTAATGTACGAAACGCCCCGGATTGAACAGTTTTTATTTCAAATAAGTTCCCATTTGCATTTGGACGGACGAGGGCCATTCTTCTATGTGCGTATTTTGAAGATATCTTTAGGCTTCTAACGCCGGAAATGATTCTTACGTGACATTCTGCGTTTGCTTATATGACGTTTAGATGCCCGGCGCCGAGACTTTAGTCTTTTCGATTCATTTATAATTAAGTGTTTTCCCTGTAAAAAAGCTGCTCCTAAAAGCATAGGTCCTGATACTAATATTGGACCCATTACTGATGGAGTATAACCCCCCTTATGTTTATTCATTCTTTCTATACTATATATAGCATGGTAAAGAAATTTACTAAAGGAAATAACTTTTTATGGCTTGGAGCAGTAATTGGGGTTGTAGTTATGTTTTTCTATATTGGTGGAGTACGTGAAGGCTTTCAAACCTTACCAAGTGTACAAACGGGATCACCACCTATAAATCCTAATATACCTAATACACCAATAACAGGACAGCCAGATATGCCAGCTGCTACTATGCCACCAATGAATACAACAAATTTTACACCACCGCCAAGTGTAATGCAGAATGCTAAACCATCTATTGCAGTAGTACGTACTAAATTAAATGAGTTAAAGACTATGGTTGATAATATGTAATATTATTCATCAATAATCGTCTTGCGCCATTCAGGATCACCTGGAAATACCTGAATTTGCTTGCCATGAAACGCACAGACTTCTAAGATACAAGAATCCCATTCGCCTTTCATTTCGTCTGGATTATAATAGACGGTGTACTCATAATTATTGATTTTAACAATCATCTTTTTCTCATCTGGATACTTTTCAGCAAAGGCTTTCATTTCATTCATAAGTGGTCTAGCAGGAAAGACATAAGTATTATGTTGAACTTCATCTACCCAATCACATGGGTTAAAGTATCCATCGCCAACTACAAATCGTGGAGGAACACTTCCATAATCATCCATTTTATCAAAGGGCTCAACAATCTTTTCATTTTGAGCATCCCAGAAAAGAAGATTGTGATTTCTGTATCCATCTTCTGGAAATTCTAGTGTTGCACCATTATGCAGTTTATGCTTAATTGCATATCTCTTGGCGAGGGTGTGCCTAAATGTATTATCATCTTCAAGTCTAGCCTTTAGAGCATCAAGGCTCATTTTAGGATTCCATAGAGGGAGAATTTGTCTAAGGCTAAGAATAATTCGCATGTTTATAGGTGCTTCTAGTGAGCGTTAGGTTCAATTTTAATTTATGGTGATTATAGAACTCGTTTCATACTTTTAAATTTCTTAGCATAGACTTTATTAATTTTCTGGACTTTCTCTTTTCTATTTGCTTCATCAATTATGCTACCTGTTTCATAATCCTTATACCCATAATAATACTGGTAGGCATCTTCCCACTCTTTTGCATTCATTTTCCCTTTGAAAAGAGATCTTGGTACATATTTATAGTCAAGCATAAAATATACGTATTTAGAACCTAATAGGACTGGATAAGGAACGTCACTATTTCCTATAAGTGAATAGTATGCTTCAAAATCGTCTTCCATCTTAAATTCATAAATATCAAAGCCAATATGCATATATTTCTTTCCGCCTAGGTCTAGCAAAAGTGAATTACCTAAGCCAAAGGCTCCATCATATTTCCCTACATGCACATCTTTTACAGTAAGACTTTTAATAAGTGTGTTATAATCCATAGATTTTCCATTAGTAGTACCCTTGTAAATTTCTACATGCTTACCGGAAACTTCAACACGAAAGGGTCTTCCACCATTATTATGTATTAGATAGGATTTTTTGCCCTTTGTAGCAGTTTTAGCAGTCTTAATCCATTTATATATTCCTCTAGAGTTTGCCTTTGAAACATATTCTCCATTTTTTCCCTTTTTTGTAAGGCCTTTACAATTAGTAGCGTGAAAGGGTGGAGATTTACGCGTCTGGTATTTGGTATTTTTTACTTCCTTACAACTCATCTACTAAGATAGATTTTAAACTATGGGCTAAAGGGTTATATATATTTAATATATTATACTAATGTTTTCAAAAAAATTAGTACAACATATGGTTATTGATACTACGCATACTTATACTGAGTTATGTGACATTGGCAGAATTGCATGTACAGACAAGAGTCCATATGGAGATATTAATCTACCAATTCATCGGCATCCTTACACAGGTGTATATTCTACTCTTTTTTCTCCACTAAAGAATAAGGAAATTGAATTTGTGGAAATTGGTGTTGCAGGAGGTTCGTCTGTAATTCTCTGGTGGAATTATTTCACAAAAGCCTCTTTCTCATTTTTTGATCGTGACCAAAATTTTCTTAATAATGTCGAAAAGATGGATTTTCCTTCAAGAAGTCCATATTTAGGACTAATGGATGTATCAGTTGATGGAAATGTAACAGAGTCTCTTTTAAAAACAGGGAAGCAGTTTGATGTAATTATTGATGACAGCAGTCATGTATATGAACACCAAGTTCGCATTGTAAAAGAAGCCTTTCCTTTTGTAAAGTCTGGAGGTTATCTTATTGTTGAAGATGTATATCGTAGTACACCAGAGGAAGACTATATACGTGACCTTAAAGAAGTATTTGCTGAATGTGCCACGGTTTACTTCGTTTTATGCAATCATGAAGAGCGTTATAGTCCTGGGTGGAACAATGATAAATTACTTGTTTTAGTTAAGGCATAGGCTAACTAAAATTGAGAAGAGGCACGTACCCCACCCTTGTAGAAAAAGATGAGCGCCGCCAATTATAAGAAGCACACCCACCGTGAGCATATTCTTGAGCTTCCTGATACCTACATCGGCTCAACCGATACGCATCTAGAGAAGCGCTGGGTCTATGATTCATCGACGTTTAAGATGAATTATACTTCAGTTGAGTTTAATCCAGGTTTCTATAAGCTCTTTGATGAGATTATTGTAAATGCTCGTGATGCACTTGTACGCAGTGTAACTGATGCAGGTCGTACTCCAATCAAGCATATTGCGGTGACAATTCAAGAGAGTCCCTTTAGTATCACAGTAGAGAATGATGGCGATGGTATTCCTGTAGAAATGCATCCCACCGAGGCTGTCTGGGCACCTGAACTCATCTTTGGCCATCTTCTTACGAGTGGAAATTACGCAAAGGAAGAGGAGAAGATTGTTGGTGGCAAGAATGGGTATGGTGCAAAACTCACCAATATCTTCAGTACAAAGTTCGTAGTAGAGACGTGTAGCCCTAAGCATGGGAAACTTTACTCGCAGACTTGGACTGATAACATGTCTGTTGCACAGAAGCCTGTTGTAAAGGCCTCAAAATCAAAGGGCTTTGTACGTGTTACTTACTGTCCTGATATGGCACGATTCCCAGGCTTTAATCATTCTGATATGCGCAAGGTTGTAGAGACTCGTATTGTTGAACTTGGTGGTATGGCAGGAAAGGATGTAAAGGTGTCCTTTAATGGAATCACTCTTGCAACAAATACTTTTGAGAAGTTCACAAAACTCTTTGTAAAGTCAGAGAGTACTATTGCATATGAGCGCTGTGGTGAGCGCTGGGAAGTGGCCGCCGTTCTTGCCAAGAATCTGTTTGATGAAGATGGTAATCCAGATGAGATGCACGTATCATTTGTGAATGGTATTAATACCCGTCGTGGCGGTAAGCATGTTGATAAGGTTAGTACTAGTATTCTGAATGACTTTTGCGAGTTTGCCGCAAAGAAAAAGGTTGTTGTAAAGCCGGCACAACTAAAGGAGTCTGTGCTCTTCTTCATTAATGCAACCATTGTAAATCCTGCCTTTGATTCTCAGACTAAGGAAACTCTTACCACGCCTGCAACAAAGTTTGGCTCGGTTTTCAAGACCGACGGTAAGATTGTAACTGGTCTTGTGAAGCTAGGTCTTCTAGATGAGGCGATTGCTATTCTAGATGCAAAGGCCAATAAGGATGCGAAGAAGACGGATGGGTCAAAGAAGAAGACGCTTCGTGGAATGCCGAAACTTGTTGACGCTACTCTTGCCGGTACTGCAAAGAGTGACGCATGCACTCTAATCCTTACCGAGGGAGATTCAGCCGCCTCAAGTGCAATTGCAGGTCTTGCAGTTGTTGGGCGTGAACTATGGGGCGTCTTTCCTCTTCGTGGTAAGCTACTCAATGTACGTGATGTATCTGCCGACAAGTTCTCTAAGAATGAGGAACTCACGGCGATTAAGAAGATTCTGGGCCTGGAACAGTCTAAGGTCTATAATTCACTAAAGACTCTGCGCTACGGGCGGGTAATGGTCATGGCAGATCAGGATTTGGATGGTTCGCACATTAAGGGTCTACTCATGAATCTCTTTCACGCTGAGTGGCCAAGCCTCCTTAAAAGTGGCTTTCTTTGCTCACTTGCCACTCCACTTCTAAAAGCGACTCGTCGTAATGAAACGCTGAGCTTTTATTCAAACCCTGAGTTTGAGCAGTGGAAAACAGCAAATGGTGGTACTTCAGGATGGCACCTGAAGTATTATAAGGGTCTAGGTACGAGTACGGAACTTGAGGCTCAGGAATGGTTTCGTAATCTCCATGAAATCAAGTATGATTGGGACAAGGAGACTGATGAGACTATGTCACTTGCCTTTAGCAAGAAGCGATCAGATGACCGTAAGAGTTGGCTATCTAGATATAATCCTAATCGCACTCTTTGCCCTGCATCAGATGGTCACATTGGCTATTCATCCTTTGTAAATGATGAACTCATCCACTTTAGTAATGCTGACAACATTCGCTCACTTCCATCGCTCATGGATGGCCTCAAGCCGTCACAGCGTAAGATTCTCTTCGGCTGTTTTAAGCGTGGCCTTCGCTCAGAGATTCGTGTTGCCCAACTTGCAGGCTATGTATCTGAGCATGCATCGTATCATCACGGCGAGGCCTCTCTAAATGGTGCAATCACTGCAATGGCCCAAATCTTTGTAGGTGCAAATAACATTAACCTACTACGACCTGTAGGGCAGTTTGGAACTCGCCTTCTTGGTGGAAAGGATGCAGCATCTGCACGTTATATTCATACTCAGCTTGAGCATATGACCGATGTAATCTTTCGTAAGGATGATGCGGGAATCCTTCAGCATATTGATGACGACGGTCTTCTTGTTGAACCTGTTCACTATTATCCCACTGTACCCCTTCTTATTATTAATGGCTGTATTGGTATTGGTACTGGATTCTCAACCGATATTCCTCCTCATAATCCTGATGATGTTGTAGGACTTCTACGTGATCGTCTAATGGGTGTTCGTGAAACGCTGTGTGAGATTGCTCTTCGCCCATGGTGGCTAGGCTTCAAGGGCCCTATTCAGCAAGTATCTGATGGCGTCTGGCTAACAAAAGGTCTTTACACCTTTGATGATGCAAAGCATATGATTACTATTACTGAACTACCTGTTGGAACTTGGACCCAGGACTACAAGAGTTTCCTAGATGAACTCTGTACTAATAATGAGTCTGATGCATCAAAGACCGAGGACGGTAAGCCAGTTCTAAAGACCTTTGATGACCTATATAACCATATTGAGGTCCGATTTGACCTCTATCTTGATAGCGACTATTATGATGATATTCGTTCAAACCCACAGGAGTTTGAGAAGCGTTTCCGCCTTACAAACACGGTTCGTACCAGCAATATGGTATGCTTTGATACGAGTTCAAATATTGTCAAGTATAGTTGCATTGGCGATATGATGGAGGCTTATTATGTGGGTCGTATGAAGGCATACGATATTCGTCGTGCAAAGGAGATTGACCGTCTAAATCGTGATGCACTCGAATATGATGCAAAAGCACGTTTTATTAAGGCAGTCCTTTCAGGTTCTATTGAACTACGAAATGCATCTGATGAAAGCATTGTAGAACTTATGAAGAAGAATCGGCTTCCTCCACTATCTAAGGCAGATGAGCCTAACAATATTGACGCATATGAATATCTTCTCAAGATGCGTATGGACCGTGTAAAAGCATCTGCAGTTGTTGAACAGGAAAAGGCAGTTGAACAGGCTCTTCATGCAGTAAAGGCACTTGAGGCAACAACAAGCAATGCTATGTGGCTCAAGGATCTTGATGAGTTTCAGGCAACATGGAAGAGTGTCTATGCATCTCGCATGGAGGCTCTTGCCGATGTTGATGGAAAGAAACGTTCTTCTAAGAAGAAGTTTGTAGGAAAGGCTAAAGTTTAGCAAAATGGTTAGCATATAAAATAAGCTAGCCATCATACTCGTGGTGGGGATTGAACCCACGACTTCAGCGTTGCAAGACACATTTTTGTCTTTGGTATCTATTTCACTACCTCCCATATAGGGGTTTTCCCTATAAGCACCGCGCTCTACCAACTGAGCTACACGAGTAATCCGTGGCCGCCTCCACAACCTTTTATATAGTTATAGTTTTAAGCCCTTCTGTTACACGTTTTGTCTGCTTCTTTAGACGCTTTAGTTTACGTGCCTTTTTTGTTAGAACTCCGCCAATTAGTGGAACAACACTTATATCAATTAGTATAAGAGTAGTGTCATCGCCACTATAGGGACTTGAACTAGATGCCATATGATTATTTAGAACGGTTTGTGCAGCCTTGCCATAGTCATCAGGTGAATTATTTAACCCAGTTATAATCATTCTTGAAACCTCTTCATATGACTTTAGTTCATCACCATCCTTTTCGACTAAGCCATCTGAAAATATTGCGAGGACACCCTTTGAACTACGAGGAAAAACTAATATATCTGGTTCAGCAGTTACACAAAAATCTTTCGACCAGTTCTTGTTCATTTCAGGCACTTCAACATTTGCGAACTTCATGCTAAAATCCCCAAAGGCACGGGATACCATAAGCGAGCCATTCACTCTTGGAGCATCACCGTCGTCTTGTGTAACAGTTCCCTTGCATCTTAGTATACGTTCTTTTTCTATCGGATTATTGGGTAAATGTGGCTCTATCTTTTGTAGTATAACACCAGTGCTAGGATCAATTACACAGGCAGGAGAATCACCAATAAATGCTATTATACATGACTTGGCTGTTATAATTGCAATTGTTGCAGTTGAACCAGTATCACGATATGATATATACCCCTTTGAAGCCAGATTTTTGTCATGTTGAATAAATAAATCCTTTAAACGAGATTTAATAGCCTCAACGTCGCCATTTACCTCTGCAATCATTTTTGCAAGCATCCCAGGGAATTGATTAATGGTATAAACAACGGTTGATAATCCACCATGTCCATCAAATACTCCTGCAATTGTAATTTCTCCCGGAAGGGATTGTATGAAATGACGATCTTCAGTTGATGGAGGAGACCGGCTCCGCCCATTTATTTCTGCTGAGCCTTGTTTCATTCCTTATATGTTCAAAAGAAACGAACTTTCGAATTAAACCGTGCGTTTAAAGGAATGGTTGCATTGGAAGCGATCTTGTTCCGGCTCTGCTTAAATGCTTCATGTGAGCAAGTGGAACGGGTAGATGACTTATATCATTAATATAAAAAAAGTAATGATCGACAGCTGACAATATATGAGGAACAGACCAGTCGCATACCTTCTGATTTAAATCGTCTACCTGAGCGCTAATATTATTAGGTAGATTACGGGCATACTGAAGATATATTGCACGCATAATAATTTTTAACTCTTCGACCGACTGTTTGTCAATAATATAACCCTTCGGATTACTCTTGTTATAAACCTCTTTGCGAATTAAGTTTTGCAGGCGTTCCACATTTTCCGATGAAAAGAATATTTCACTTACCGGCGACTTCTCCCAATTTCCACGGAGCATATCAGTTTGGAAATTTTTCTCTACCGACACATCTGTCTCAAATCCGGGAACGCCAATTGTTGTATTTCCTGCACCAAAGCTAACGCGTCCATTTTCTCCGGCAGTGTTTGTATATGGCAGGTCAAATGAAGATCCGGTTTGATTCATCCTATCTGAACCTACTAATTTTTAGAATGATTTCTATCCGGCTTTCATGAAATTTCTCCAAATTAATTTCTAATAAAGAGGTATACAATGAGTTCAGTACTTAGTGGAAGTCGCCAGGTTTCATGCGATACAGGTTATTACATCCCTCTTGCCTCGCTTATAGGCAAGATCTATGGATACAATCCTACTGCGGGACAGTCTACATTCTCAACGGCGCTTTGGGCCAGAAATGGACCATATACATCGTCGATCTCTTCTATCGGTCAAGGTGTTCTCAGAGATATGGGTAGAACGATTGTTTCATCGGGACGCACATTCCGTAAGGTTCAGCTTGTTGTAAGTTCCGCCGTGCAGGATGGCGTTGGTGGTCTCGCCCCTGGCACGAATCCTCTAGAGGACTTCCTTACGGGTTACATCGAGCTTGGCTTTGGCAATGGTGGCAACTTTACGCCCGTTGCCGCCTATGGTCGTTAAATCTTGCAGTAGATTATATAAAACTCCTTTTTTTAAAGCTGTTATGCTTTAAAAAAAGAAGTATAGTGTGAATAGATGAACTTCTATTTAATCTTATACATAGTCGTATCAATTATGTTTATTACAGGATCATTTTATTTAAATTATTCAAATGGCAAATCAATACAAGCTGTTATACTTAGTATTGCATTTTTACTCATTTCAATTCTATTTGGACTCCGGTGGTTCTCAAACCTCTTTTCTATTCAAACTACTGCTATTACATCGTGGCCTCCTGCATTAAATATATGTCCTGACTACTTAGTGCTTTCAAAAGTAAATGGTGTTCCTGTATGCCTTGATAATGTAGGCGTGAGTCAACAGGGAATGCAGTTATGGACAAGTCCTGACCAAACTGATGAGAAATATTTATTCAATCTATTTCTTGATAAAATCAGTTCAGTACGTGTTTCAGCACTATGTGACCAGTGTAAAACAAAAGGTGTTACATGGGAAGGAGTATGGGATGGAAATGTTTGCTTAAATGTTGAACCTCCTCGCCCCGTCTAAGAAGTCATCGCTTTTTACATAAATAGATGAATGAAGAAACAGTATGCCTTCATCCTGAAGTTGAAGAATCTATTCTAAGATGGCTTGTTGATCGTCATAAACCTGCAGTACTATTACTAGGACCACCAGGAATTGGAAAAACAACACTTGCACTACGCACTTTTAAATTGGCCGGCCTTCGTTCAATAGAGTTTAATGCAAGTCACACACGCAGTGGAACATCATTTCGTAAAACGATCCTACCATTGCTAAGAGAGGGGGGAATTGTACAAATGATGGAATCTGGTTCAAAGGGAGGAATTGGTGTGCTACTAGATGAGATTGATGGTCTCTCAAATGGAGAGCGTGGCGGATTAAATGAACTTCATAGCTATCTTAAAGGTAAAGAGGCTCTAGAGGGTCGTCCTCTTATTCTTATTAGTAATAGTATTGATACACGTACACTACAGCAAATTTCTAAAATTTGTTTGACTTTTGAAATTAATCCCGTTCTTCCAGAACGTCTTTCAAAATGGCTAAATACTAGTATTCCTGCTGGATATAATGGAGATCTTCGCTCGCTAAAGCGGCAAATTGCAGGATTAGAAGATGTTCAAGAAGTTATAGTAATTCCTGAAGGTGTAATGCCAATTGCTACATGGACTCTATGGGGTGAGTGGGATCCACTGCTAAATTTTGATATTGAAAATAATGAAGGAAATTTGGCCAGTCTTATATCCTTGGAAAATATTCCTGAACGTATTGAAGCATCATTGGGGAATACAGAAGAAGCATGGGAAATGTATATGTCAATATTTGATGCATATAAAACCAGCGACCAAGGGGATTTCTGGGCGTTTTTCTATCAATGCTGGACAATTCTTCCAATTTCCCTTCGTCTTAAGCTAAAAATTATGAATCTTCGTCTAAGCCAAGAGGCGCCTATTGATGATTCCACAAAAAAGGGTGAGTTTAGATATACTCCTGTACTTACAAAGCAGTCTGCGATGTTTAATGCATGGAAATTAATCTGTGAAATATCAGAGTTGCATAATGTTCCGGTGCGGTTAGGCCCAATGTATTCAGAGTGTGAAATACTCACTGGAAAGTTAAAACATGATAAGGTGCGGCGATATCAGGCAATTAGTTTGGAAAATCTGTCAAGACTGTTAGATGGTAAAAAAGACTAGTCTAATTTAGAATGCTCTCTATTGAAAGAGCAATTACTAATCACAAAGAGTCACTAAAACAATGTTTTATGACTATTTTTGATAAAAGTGAAATGAAATATTTTAACAGAATTAGGGACTTATCCCTATCGTACGTAGCCTTAGATAGGAATAAATCTGTTAAAGCATTTATATTAGTAAATAAATCAAATAAATATGCAGATTATGAAATTGCATATTTAGGTGTTAGTCATAGATATAGAGGAAAGGGTTATTCTAAAGTTCTTATGAAGAT
>Ga0304728_1000554_pt1 | contig 31571 bp, 33 predicted proteins | sample C_130625_MF_Meta_FD_190476 | JGI IMG/M metagenome (GOLD analysis project Ga0304728, IMG submission 190476) | Freshwater microbial communities from Lake Croche, Canada to study carbon cycling - C_130625_MF_MetaG (v2) (version 2) | ecosystem: Environmental > Aquatic > Freshwater > Lake | place... | reverse complement strand
GTTCTGAAAAGTAGCATTAATGGTATACTTACATAAACCGGATTGTATTGACGAGAGCTCACTCTATAAATCGTTCCACCAGCCTCATCTTTTTGTAAAATAGTATTGTCAGTGTATCTGTAATAAACACTATCGGCACCAACTTTATAACCAAACTTTTGAAAATCAAATTCTAATCCAGTTGCTAGTCCAAGATTTGAGGAATTTTTAAAGGAGGTATGCAGACAAATTCCAACGGATAAATCTGTACCTACCCCATCTTTCAACATTTTATTATCTCCCATTTGGTTGAAATTCAATCCAAAATTACCGGTCATGCCAGCTTGTAATTTTTTAGTACTTCCTTCTTGTGCTACAAGTAATTGCGACGAAAAAAGAAAAAGATTGAAAATAGATAATAGATAAATTTTGCTTGCTTTATTCATGAGCTTATGATTATCATTAAATTTGAACAAAATTAATAAAAATTCAATGAGAATTACCACAGTTATTCTTCTATCATTTTTCGCAAGTTTAATTCTTTCCTGCAAAGGCCATTCATATGACATTAACACCGACTCAATTGAATTGCCTTTGACCTTTATTAATTTGGATTCCATGCTATTTCATGCGGATCAAAAACATTACATTGACATTAGAGAGGAGCAGATGAAACATAATGGCGATTTATTTTCTTATAATCTTTCTTATTGTCTTGGGATAAAATTATACCCAGACTCCACTTATCAAAAAGGTTTGTCCAACTTTTATCGCGATAAATATATTCAGAACTTAGAGAAAACCATCGCAACAAATTTCAATAAATCAAATCGACAAGAAAAAGAGATCCAGGCTGCCTTTAAAAGAATGAAGTTTCACTTTCCTAAGCAAGACCTTCCTGTTAAAATCGCTTATGTGAATTCTCTTTTCTCGGCCAGTATCAACTGTGGTGAAGATTATATTGCTATTGGATTGGATCGCTATCTTGGAAACGATAAAAAAGTTATTAAACAATTGCCTACACAAGAATTTTATCTTTGGATCAAGGAGGGTATGGACCGCAAATATTTATCAAGGGATGCAGTTCTTGCTTGGTTAATGTCGCACTACATTGAAGAGACCAGTGAAAATTATTCTAGTGAAATGATCAGATGGGGAAAATTAATTTTCATTACCCATGCCTGTTTGCCAGAATTGGAGGACGATATACTTTTAAGGTATTCCAAGAAAGATTTAGAATGGGCAAGAAATAGTGAAGGATCTTTTTGGAAATATTTGGTCAAGGAGGAAATGCTATTTAAAACAGATGAAGAATCTAAACTTAACCTCTTACATGAGGGTCCTTTTACCATTGGTCTTCCCGATAAAAGTCCAGACAGGATGGGTGTTTATTTAGGGTATTCCATGGTGAGTCAATACATGAATAAGAATGATATCAATTTAAAACAATTAATTAACCTACCTTACAATACGATTTTGCAAGGTTATGAAGCAGAATAAAAAATTATGAACGAAGAGATAACAAAAAATTCAGAGATAAAAATTAATGTCGGACTAAACGCCAATGATTTACCACTACGCATGCATTGGTTGGCAGAAGACAGCAATAAAGAGACGCAAGAAGCAAGCGCTTTTCTCCTTTCCATCTGGGATAAAAAAGAAAAGAATACCTTAAAAATTGACCTTTGGACCAACGAAATGACAGTTGAAGAAATGAAACAATTTTTTCATCAGACGCTTTTGACCTTGTCAGATACATTTGAAAAAGCTACTGGGGAACATTTAATGGCCGAAGATTTGCGCGATTATTGTTTTCATTTTGCAGATAAAATGAATATACTTCCAACAGAATGAAAATAGTTCTTGAGAAATTATCGAGTACTCTTTTAGAAGAGGTCAACTATACGCTCAGTAATGGAAGTGAAACTATTTTATTAAATGATCTGATCGGTAAAACAATCAGTTTGCACTTTAGTGGAACCATATTTTGCAGTAAATGTCAAGTAATTACGAAGCAATCTTTCGGACAAGGGTTTTGTTTTTCATGTTTCAATACCGCTCCAGAAGCAAGTCCTTGTATCATACATCCAGAACTTTGTCAGGCCCATTTAGGCATTGGAAGAGATTTAGATTATGAAGAAAGACATCACAACCAAACACATTATGTATATCTCGCAGCAACGGATCGTGTAAAAGTCGGAATCACCCGCAGTACACAAATACCAACAAGATGGATTGATCAGGGAGCAAATGCAGCATTAATTATTGCTGAAACTCCAAATAGATATACAGCTGGAGTAATTGAAGTAGCATTAAAAGATTTTTTTGTCGATAAAACCAACTGGCAAAGCATGTTGAAAAACATAAGCGATGAAAGTATTGATTTAGTTGAGGAGAAATGGATGGCACACGAACAACTTCCGTCTGATTTAGCTCAATATTTTACAGAAGATGAGGTGGTATTGTCTTTAAAATACCCAGTCAAAAATTATCCCGAACAGGTGCAATCGATGACCTTTGATAAAACAGCTGAGATTAGTGGTGAATTGACAGGAATTCGAGGACAGTATCTTTATTTAAACGGCAACCAAGTCCTAAATATTAGAAGACATACAGGTTACGAAATTGAATTTAATTACTAAATCATGTCAGCAAATAAAGGAGTTCCTCAAAAAATAATTGGACTAATGGATATTTTTTATCCACTTTTCAAACGATTTTTTGATCCTACTACCTACTATTATGCTGTTTGTGGAGTAAGTAATATGCTTTTAAGTTGGATTTTATTTTTTGTCTTCAACAACCTACTCTTTCAAAAACAAATATGGAACCTACCCTTTTTTCAAATGAAATTAAGTTCCTACACATTGTCCGCAACGATTTGCTTTATTATTTCATTCACCATTGGATTTTCCTTACTTAAATTTGTGGTCTTCACCGCAAGTGAAATCAAAGGAAGAACGCAGTTTTTTAGATATTCTCAAAGTGCTGTAATCTCATTCGTTTGCAGTTGGTCCTTACTGAAATTATTCATTGTTTATTTTGGATTCTATCAGACGGTATCTAATATACTAGCTTCTCTTATTGTGGTTGTTATCAGCTATTTGATTCAGAGGAATTATACCTTTAAATAGATACTAATTCGCGATAAATTAAATCGAATTGATTCCCTACTGAGGCATAACTAAATTTTTCTATAGCATAGTTTTGCAAGGCGATTGGTGAGAATTGTACTTCCTTATTAATAATTTTTTCCATTGCTTCCGCCAAACCATTCTCATCTCCCACAGGAATAAAAATACCATTGGAAGCATCAACATATTCAGGGATACCATTGACTGGAGTTGAGATTACAGGAATGCCAGACATAAAGGCCTCAGGAATGACACAGGGGAAGTTTTCAAAATTACTAAACAACACCAAAGCAGAACATGTTCTTATAAAATCCGCTATTTCTTGAGTGGTCATCGTTGGATAAAAAAACACCTTTGAATTCAGCAATCCCAATTCTCTGGCCAATTCATGCTGGATTTTTACATCGCCATCACTAATGATATGGAAAGTGAAATTTATTTTTTTTAAAGCTAAAATATGTATTGCATGAAGGATGCCCAACAGATTTTTAGCCGGCTCAAATGCGGTAGAAATATGCACCAATTTATTGGAAACCAGTGGCGAAGCTGAAGGGTGAAAAATTGCTTCATTGACTACATTCGGAACTATGGTGCATTTGACTTGTGCATTATATTCCAACAAGCGATTTGCCAAATCTTGAGATACTGGCATAATATGGTCTGCAGATAACAAAACTCTTTTACAACTCTTTAGAATTAAGGAGGAATAAGCATTTACTCCAGGGTGAAATCCACTTGAATGTTCTGAAATAACCAGTGGAATGGACCATTTATTTTTTAAAGCAATGCACCAAATTCCAAGAGGATAGATTACGTTCAAATGAATTATGCTCGGTTTACCATATTTTTTTAGAACTAAATCACAAGCCAAAACAAACGCTTTTTTTGAATTCCTAATAGATTGCAACTTCACTAACAATGAATTACCAGTGACTTTTTTGGGAAAATAGACAATGATTTCAGTAAGATTCCCTTTGGTTTTTTCTGTGATTTCTATGGCGTGAATCGATGGATCTGGAAAAATAGCCAGTACGATGACCTTATTTTTAAGAGCACTAGCTTCTGCATGTTTTTGAACAAAATTACCTAAAGTTGAATTCGTCCTGTTGGGATACCAGGAGGAAACAAACAAGGAAGTCAAGAGATCTGTAGACATCCTTTAAACTAAAATGCGATCGTAGATGACTTTTATTTGTTCTAAGGCAAAATCTACCTCTTGAAGAGTTGTGTAACGAGAAAATGAAAAGCGAACATTAGGCTTGGTCATATCTGCATCAATCCCTTCCAGAACATGAGAACCTTTAGCTGCTCCAGAAGTACAAGCACTACCTCCACTCACTGCAACCCCTTTCAAATCAAGGGTAAAAAGTAACATGGCAGACTTATCCGTTTTTGGAAAACAAACATTTAAAACGGTATATAAAGATTTGTCTTCATCAATTTCACCATGAAAAGAAATATCAGAAAAAATTTTTCTTAATTCTTTAATCATGTGGGATTTTATTCCCTGAACATGTTTTTGGTGCGCTTCAAGGTCTTGATTGGCTAAATCTAAAGCTGTTACCAATCCTACAATTCCGGCAAGATTTTCAGTCCCTCCTCGCATGCCCCTTTCTTGTGAGCCACCATGAATGAAGGGTGCGATTTTAGTGTTTTTATTGACATATAAAAATCCTATTCCTTTTGGACCATGAAATTTATGTGCTGCACAAGTGATGAAATCAATATCTAAATCCACTAAATCAAATGGATAATGTCCCATGGTTTGAACAGTATCTGAATGGAGATAAGCACCAAATTCGCGACACAATAAACTAACTTCCTTTAATGGAATTAAGGTAGAAATCTCATTATTGGCATGCATTAAGGTGACTAAAGTTTTAATATCCTGGGATAAAAAGGTGCGCAATTCTTCTAAATTGATATTCCCTTTTTTATCTAATGTTAGGTTGATGATTTCAATTGAATTTTTATGACCAATTGCCTCAACTGTATGTCCCACAGCATGATGTTCGATAGTAGTTGTAATAATTCTCTTAACTCCTAAATCTTCCACGGCAGCTTGTATTGCCATGTTATCAGCTTCTGTTCCTCCAGAGGTAAAAATAAGCTCTGAAGCTTGACAATTGATGTGTTTTGCAATGGATCTACGCGCTGTTTCTAAAACTGCTTTGGCTTGACGGCCATAATAATGAGTTGACGAAGGATTTCCAAAATTATCTTTCAAAGTGGAAACCATTGCTTCTATAACTTCAGGTGCGACAGGAGTCGTGGCAGCATTATCTAAATAAACGCGCATAAAAAATTCTTTTTGCGAAGATACAAATTTGAAGTCAAGAAATCCAATTACGTTAAAGTCTTATTTAGCATTGCTTGAGCAAGTAAACTTGGTAGTTGCAATAGAAGTTTTAGAAATTGCAGAAAAACCACCCATTACATCAATAATAGCATCATACCCTCTTGATTTTAAAATAGATGCAGCAATTACACTTCTATATCCGCCTGCACAATGCAGAATGAAAGGATCATTTTTAGGAAATTCAACCATTAAGTCGTTGATAAAGTCTAAAGGAATACTTTTCGCTCCTTCTATATGCTCCGCTTCAAATTCACCAGGCTTTCTTACATCAATTACTAAAGTTTTAGCATCGATTGTTTTCGCTAATTCTTCGGCAGATATGCGAGAAATAGAATCTACTTCCTTATTTTCTGCAAGCCAAGCATTAAAACCACCTTTTAGAAAACCAATTGTTTTATCATAACCTACTCTTGAAAGTCGTTTCACCGATTCTTCTTCTTGTCCTTCCTCGGTAATTAAAATTATTTTTTGTTCAATATTGGTAATTAAAGCGCCTACCCAAGGGGCGAATTGACCATCTAAGCCAATTGAAATACTATTCGGAATAAATCCAGTAGTGAAAACACCTGATGGACGCGTGTCGAGCATGAGTACATCTTCTTCATTTGCCAGAACTTCAAATTCTTTAACAGATAAAGGCGTTAGACCTCTTTTCATTACTTCAGTTATAGACTCATATCCTTGTTTATTCATAGCGACATTCATTCCAAAGTAAGCAGGTGGAGGCAATAAACCATCGATAACTTCATTTACAAATTCAGTTTTATTCATATCGGCGCGCAAAGCATAATTAAGTACTTTTTGTTCACCGATAGTACTCACGGTTTCTTTAGACATATTTTTACCACAAGCACTCCCCGCTCCATGCGCAGGATAGACCGTTACGGCATCAGGTAGCGTCATAATTTTAGAGCGCAAGGAATCAAAAAGTAAACCCGCTAATTCTTCCTGTGTCATCGATGCTGCTTTTTGCGCAAGGTCTGGTCGACCCACATCACCGATAAACAAAGTATCACCAGAAAATAAAGCTTCTGGATTTCCATCTGCATTATACAACAAGAAACAAGTGCTTTCCATAGTATGACCAGGGGTATGTAGCACTTCAATTTTTAAAGCTCCGAAAGTTAGGAACTCACCGTCTTTAGCGCTGTGAAAATCAAAAATAGGACTTGCGTTTGGACCATAAACAATGGTTGCTCCGGTTGCTTTCGCTAAATCAACATGTCCACTCACAAAATCAGCATGGAAATGCGTTTCTAAAATATATTTTATTTGAACGCCATCTCTTTTTGCGCGCTCTAAATAAGGTTCAATTTCTCTCAATGGATCAATAATAACCGCTTCATTATCGGAAACTAAATAGTAAGCACCTTGTGCTAAACATCCTGTATAAATTTGTTCGATTTTCATGACCTGTGATTTATGATACAAAGTTAAAAAATTAGTGGGGTTTTATCAAAAAGGCAGCTAAAACAATATAAATCGCCATCAATAAAACGAAATAACCAAAATACTTTTTCAGTTTAGAGCCTTTGATTTTAGTACCTAAAAGAAGTCCAATAAAAATACCAACAACCGAAGCAGCTGAAACATAAAGTAAAAGTCTCCAGTCTATTTGATCATGTTGTTGAAAAGTACCTAAAAATCCAACCGAAGCATTCATTGCGATAATCAATAAGGAGGTGCCCACCGCTTTTTGCATAGGCAATCGCATCAGATTAATCAATACAGGAATAATCACAAATCCTCCACCCGCGCCGATCAATCCTGCCAACAAACCAACAAGAAGACCTTGTAGAATTAATTTAACTACAAAAGAAAAGCTATTCGAATTTTTAGATTTAGAAATCTCCATTGGAGAATCACTTTTGATCATCTTATAGGCCGCAATAAACATGACGATAGAAAATAAAACCAAGAGATAAATATCTTTTGAAAATGAAAATCCATCCAATGAAAACAATTCATCGGGCAAGAGCGGCATGATATAATTTCTAGTTAAATAAATACTAATGATGGAAGGCACCCCGAAAAGAAAAGCGGCACGATAATCAATATTTCTATGATAAGCAGCTTTCCCAGCTCCAACTGCCGAAGTAACACCCACGATAAATAAAGAATAAAGAATCGCAAGTTCTGTCGGAACGTGAAAAATATACACAAGAATAGGAAGTGTTAAAATAGAACCTCCGCTACCAATCAGACCTAGCGTTAAACCAATAAAAAGCGCAGCAATGATTCCTAATACAAATGCCATTGAGAGTATTTTCAACAAAGGTGACTATAATTTGAGGATTAAGTGTAAGGTAAGTTACACAGATGGGAGTAGTGAATTTCGACTTACTTTGCTCAAGTTCCAAAGTTCAAGACGCTCGATGAGCTATAAGTGGATCGAGCGGAGTCGAGAGACACTTATAAAGAGTTTTGAGCAATTTCATGGGATTGGTTGAATAATGTTGTACTTTCGCACTTTAAATACAGTTCTTTCGATTAAAAAGTTGTCCCAGGAATTGTAGATCACTTAAACAATTCGAATGAATTTTGAACAACTTGGGGTCATTCCCACGATTTTAACCGCAATCGAAAAACAAGGTTACACGCAAGCAACACCTATCCAAGAAAAATCTATACCTATTGTCTTAAATCGCAGCGACTTAATTGGATGCGCGCAAACAGGAACAGGTAAAACAGCTGCTTTTTCGATTCCTATTTTACAATTATTATACGAAAGTCCCGAAAGAAAAAAACACGGGAAAATTCGTTCTTTAATTGTTACTCCTACAAGAGAATTAGCCATACAAATTGGAGAAAGTATTAAACTATACGGACAAGGATTAAATATTCGTCATGCCGTTATTTTTGGTGGTGTATCACAACACAATCAAGTCAATCAATTAAAATCTCATGTAGATATTCTTATCGCGACACCAGGCCGTTTATTGGATCTTATTCAACAAGGATTCGTGAAATTGAGCGATCTTGAAATTTTTGTTTTAGACGAGGCAGATAGAATGTTGGACATGGGTTTTATTCATGATATCAAAAAAATAATCAAATTACTTCCACAAAAAAGACAAAATTTATTTTTCTCCGCAACCATGCCGAAAGAAATTATTGGTCTAGCGAATACGATCCTAACCGATCCTAAAATGGTAGAAGTAACACCCATTGCATCAACTTCAGATCTAATTGAACAGCATCTTTATTATATTGAGGCAGATGAGAAGAAAAATCTACTCATCAAAATGGTAAAAGATCAGCCAACAGCGAGGGTTTTGGTATTCACTAGAACTAAACATGGCGCTGACAAAGTAGTGAAATTCCTTCAAAAAGTACAAGTGAAAGCTGCGGCAATTCATGGGAATAAATCCCAAAACGCTAGACAGAATGCACTGAGAGACTTTAAAGATCATTCGATTCAAGTATTGGTTGCAACAGATATTGCTGCACGCGGAATTGACATTGATGATTTGGAAATGGTATTGAACTATGAGGTTCCTAATATTCCTGAAACATATGTGCATCGTATTGGAAGAACAGGAAGAGCAGGAGTTAAAGGTGTTGCTGTTTCATTTTGTGATCAATCGGAAAGAGCATATATTAAGCTAATTCAACGACTTACCAAAAAAGACCTGACTGTAAAAAAGTCATAAGCTAAAACTTTTTGTATCTGATTTTGTTTAAATTTTATGATATTAAAATCTTTTGACAAGTCAGATTTTCTAAATTTTGAGAAAAGATACAATGCAGTTTTTTTTAATTCCTTGTCAGGGATAAAGAATGTCTGTCTCATTGGTACTAAAGATAACGAAGGTCAAAGCAATCTCGCGATTTTTAATTCACTTATTCATGTTGGATCAAATCCCCCTCTTCTGGGTTTTATGACCCGTCCGGATCTTGTGGATCGACATACTTTGCAAAACATTCTAAGTACAGAAGACTATACGATTAATCTTTTGGTAAAAGGCATGGAGGGAAAAGCGCATCAAACCTCAGCGCGTTACCCAAAATCTATTTCAGAGTTTGATGCTTGTGGATTTACAGAAACCTATTTAGAAGGTTGCAAAGCGCCTTTTGTGGAAGAATCGAGTGTACAAATCGGAATGAAATTCCGAGAAAAAATTGATATAGAAAGCAATGGGACGCATCTTATTGTAGGAGAAATTACTAAGATTCAACTACCAGAATTTATTCTCAATAAGGACGGATTTGTTGACCTAGAAGCCATTGAAACCCTAGCTTCAAGTGGTGTTGATGCCTATTATTCGGTTAAACTACTTGCTAGATATCAGTATGCAAAAGCAAATCAGGAACTCAAAAAGATTAAAAATGATGAGTAACTATTGTCATTATAGCGATCTTCCCTCCGTTGAAGCCTACAGAAAACCTGAAGTGCCTGCTTCTATTACTGAAATAGAAATAGATTACATTATCGAAATGGCATGGGAAGGTCGAAGTCCTTTTGATACCATTAAAATACATTTTGGTTTGAATGAACAAAGTGTTAGAGACCTCATGCGAAAAGAGCTAAAAACGAGTAGTTATAATCGGTGGGTAGCGCGGGTTGAAAAATCAAAAGATTCGCCTGTTTTTAGGAATTTAATCTGAGGATGTTCTCCCACATATTCTTTTTTAGCAAAGCCTTCTACTATTCCTGTTCCAAATTTTGCTTCGTCGTGTGTGTTCAGTATCCACTTTGCCTTACAATTTTGAGCCAGCTCCAATAGATTTTTTATCCCTAAGTTAACTGTGCCCCCTAACCAAAAGGGAAGTTGATACAAGGTACTGGTTCCAATGAGAACATCTACCTCAAAGGATAATTTTTGATTTTTACTACCATGAGGAGCAAAAAGTATGCAAGCACTTTCTGTTTTTAATAAATAGGCATGATGCACCAAATCAAGTAATCCACTTGGTTTATAAGAAAGCATTTCAAATGGAGCTTGTTCTAATGAAATTAGATTCTGAAAATAGCCCCATGACTTAATTTTTCTTAAAATAGAAGGGATAGCGATGATTGGTGTAGTCTCCGGAAACTGTAATAATGTTTCTTTATTACAATGATCACTAAAGGAATGGGAAATAAAAACAGCATCAAAATGCGGTAGGTCTCCAATTTCTGGTTGACGCGTCACATGTCTTTGAGTCGAAAACCAAGGCGCTAGATCTACTTGCTGCGGTGTAAACCACGGGTCTACCAAAAGTGAAAACGAATCAAATTCCCATAACCAAGAATTATCATCATTCAACTTGGTGAATTTTATCAATTCTTAAACAATTTTAAAGATAAGGCCAACTTCTCTCTAATTTCTGTGCGATCAAGAATGTAATCCAAAAAGCCATGTTCCAATAAAAACTCAGAAGTTTGGAATCCATCAGGTAATTCTCTGCCGATAGTTTCCTTTACAACTCGTGGTCCAGCGAAGGCAATTAAAGCACCCGGCTCGGCGATATTTATATCTCCCAACATGGCAAAAGAAGCTGTAACACCACCTGTCGTTGGATCTGTAAGATAAGAGACGTAAGGAAGTCCTGCCTCAGATAAAAGTCCTAGTTTACCAGAAACTTTTGCCATTTGCATTAATGAAAATCCAGCTTCCATCATTCTTGCTCCGCCTGATTTTGAAATGATCATAAACGGTGCCTTTAATTTAATGGCTTCATCAATAGCTCTTGCAATTTTTTCACCCATTACACTTCCCATAGATCCACCAATAAACCCGAAGTCCATTGCAGCTACTACGAAATCAATTCCATCTAATTTACCTTTAGCCGTTCGAATGGCATCCTTTAATCCTGTATTCTTTTGAGTTACAGCAACACGATCTTTATACTTTTTTGTATCAACAAAATTCAAGGGGTCACCAGAAGACAATTTGGCATCTAATTCTTTGTATTTTTTATCATCAAAAATTAGATCAAAGTATTGTCCAGCAGTGATGCGCTCATGATGAGAACATCGATCACAAACAAAGTTGTTTTTCCCTAAATCCTCCGCGGTAAACAAAGTTTTACAATTGGAACATTTTACCCAATAACCTTCTGGAGTTTCTTTTTTATCGTTTGTAAGGGTAGTAATCTTGTCCGTTTTTCTATTAAACCAACTCATAATTTATTTTTTTAGGCTATAATGTATTCACATTATTTAAATCTTCAAATGATTTTGTTAGGCGCGTAATTAAAGTCAATTCACTTTCTCGCAACCATTTTCTTGGATCGTAATATTTTTTATTCGGTAATTCACTCCCCTCAGGATTTCCAATTTGAGTAAACAGATAATCCTTGTATTTTAGAATATAATCTCTCGTTCCTTCAGTGAAAGCATACTGTAAATCTGTATCTAAATTCATTTTGATCACACCGTAAGTAATTGCTTCCCTAATTTCATCGACAGAAGAACCTGAACCTCCATGAAAGACAAAATCAATCGGATTAGGTCCTGTATTAAATTTTTGCTGAACAAAAATCTGAGAATTTCTAAGTATAATTGGAGTCAAAAGGACATTACCAGGTTTGTAAACACCATGAACATTTCCAAATGCAGCTGCAATGGTAAATCTCGGAGAAATTTTCATTAATTCCTCGTAGGCATAAGCTACTTCTTCTGGTTGTGTATATAGTTTAGAATTATCAACATTTGAATTGTCTACTCCGTCTTCCTCACCTCCTGTAATCCCTAACTCGATCTCTAAAGTCATCCCCATTTTGGACATACGCTCCAAATACGATTTACAAATTTCTAAATTTTCAACAATAGACTCTTCAGAAAGGTCAATCATATGAGAACTGTACAAAGGTTTACCATGTACGGCATAGAATTTTTCTCCAGCGGACAATAAACCATCTATCCAAGGCAACAGATTTTTAGCACAATGATCGGTATGTAAAATAACCGTAGCGCCATATAATTCAGCTACTTGATGTACATGCATGGCACCACTTATCCCACCAGCAATGGCAGCACGCTCCTTATCGTTAGACAAACCTTTACCAGCATAATAAATACAACCCCCATTAGAAAACTGTATAATAACTGGAGCATTAAGTTTTGCGGCACATTCAATAACGGCATTAACAGTAGAGGTACTGGTAACATTTACAGCCGGTAACGCAAACCCATTTTCTTTAGCGGTTCTAAAAATTTCCTGAACTTGATCACCAGTTGCAACACCAGGAAGAATCGAATGAGACATACTTATTGATTTGTTTATAGTGCAAATTTAGAAAATTAGAGGAAATATGAACTAAAATTAAGTGTGAAAAAAAAATCACTGATTTCCAATCTTAAATTGAAATACATCGAAAAATATAAAAGCTTTGATTCGTGGCAATATGCATAAACATGAACATGTCGCCTATTATTCTGAAAAAATGTATCAAATTGAAATTCGGGAACCAAAAAGCAGCTCGAAGAGATCGCTGCTTTGGTCGGATTTCAAGAGTGGAATGAATTGAGGAATAATCAGAGACTTTATTTTTTGCTACCGAAGCATCGGTATTTTGATCAAGGAAAAAGTAGAATAAATAAGAACGAGCATAGCTCGTGCAGACCTTAAAAGATTATTAGAAAAAATCGATTTTAATAAAAGTAAATGCCACTAATTTTAAAAACCACAATAAATAATTTAAAATGTTAATTTGAAAAAAAATCTTAGATATTTATACTAAGAATAAAAATGATTCGTTCTGAACAAAACTTTAAATCTGCCTATGATCCAAAAAATTACTCCCGAAATTCAAGGTACAACTAAAACTAAAATACAAGTTGCCCCATCAGTTCTGAACTTTATTCTCAATTACAGTAAATCCTTAGAAGTGAAAAAAATTCAAAAACAAATTATTGTGATTCACAAGAATTAAAAAAGCGCCGAAAGGCGTTTTTTTGTTTATAATTTGTTCATTTGTAAAAAAAAGATGACAAAGTTATTTTACGGACTGATTTTCATTTCATTCATCAGTCAAGCACAAGATTGTCCTATACTACCTGCACCGGTTGTTTATACCACTCAAAGCGGGTCCTTAACTTTCTCTAATAATTTAGCTGTTGATTTAACAAATTTAGACCAAAATTTAAAGGCTCAACTGATTGCATTAGCGGTTACTTATCACCAACTTAACATTCAATCAGGTCAAGATAAATCATTGATTATTTTCAAAAAATTAGAAAATGTAAAGCAAGATTCCTACAGCATTAATGTCAACGAATCCATTATTATCTCTTATTCAAGTGATCGCTCTTGTTTCTATGCTTTTCACTCTTTAATGCAAATGATTCACAAAATTAATGCGAGTGAATTTTCTATTTCAAAATCCTTTGTTAAAGATTACCCAAATTACCAGTGGAGGGGACTGCATTTAGATGTTGCAAGACATTTCTTTAGTGTTGAAGAAGTAAAACGCTTCATTGATCAGATGGCTATCTATAAGTTTAATGTATTTCATTGGCATTTAACAGATGATCAAGGTTGGCGTATTGAAATAAAAAAATATCCTAAACTAGCCAGTATAGGTGCTTGGCGGGATTCCACCGTTGAAAATCACTTCACAACAGCGCCAAGAACTTATAAAAAAGAAAGATACGGAGGTTTTTACACCCAAGAAGAAATCAAAGAAATTGTTGCTTATGCCCAAGAGCGTTACATTACGGTTGTTCCAGAAATTGAAATGCCTGGACACGCGAGAGCCGCATTAGCTGCCTATCCAATGTACTCTTGTTCAGGAATACAGCAAGAAGTACCGGGACTTTGGGGGATCTTTGATGATATCTTTTGTGCTAAAGAAGAAAGTATAGTATTCCTCCAAGATATTCTTTCAGAAGTCATTCCCTTATTTCCAGGTGAATTTATCCATGTTGGTGGTGATGAGGCGCCGAAAACTAGATGGCATAACTGTGAAAAATGTCAGGCGATAATGAAGGAACAAAAGCTTAAAGACGAGCATGAATTGCAAAGTTATTTTATCCAAAGAATGGATAAATTCCTCCTTTCAAAAGGAAAAAAATTAATTGGTTGGGATGAAATATTAGAAGGCGGGCTTTCTCCAAATGCTGCTGTAATGTCCTGGCGTGGTTTTGATGGTGGAATTGAAGCAGCAAATCAACAACACCAAGTCGTGATGTCGCCCGGATCGCATTGTTATTTTGATCATTATCAAGGGAAAGGAAGTGAAGAACCTTTGGCTATAGGTGGATTTACACCTCTAGAGAAAGTTTATGACTTTCAACCAGTACCTCAAGGATTAGATCCATCGAAGACAGCCTATATTTTAGGTGGACAAGCAAACTTATGGACGGAATATATTCCTGACTTCAATCAACTGATGTACATGACTTATCCGAGGGCTATTGCTTTAAGTCAAGCGCTGTGGTGTGTGGATTTACCTAAATATGAGCTCTTTGAAAAAACTTTAATTAACAAACATCTTGACCTGCTTACAGCCAATAAAATAAACTACTCCCCTACCTTTTTAAAACCAAATTTCAGTTTTACAAGAACAAATACAGGTATTGATTTTAAGGTGAAATCAAAGTCTAATGAGGAACAATTTGAATTTAAAGATAGAAGTGATTCTTCCCTTAATGTAAATTTTAAAGGGACTTATGACTTGCCTATCAACAGAACGAGAGGAACAAAAAAACTTACTTATTCGGTAAATTCAATGACTACAGGGATCAAGAAAAATATCGCAATTACGAATAATCCATGTTTGGGTGTTCCTGTTGTGTATCTTACAAAACCAAGTAAGCAATACAACAATGGTGACTTAACATTAGTAGACGGACAATTTGGTGCACGACCATGGAAGGGAAATGAATGGATTGGATTTGACACTTCTGAGGTGGTGATTGAAATAGATTTAACAAAAAAACAAAGAATTGATAGTTTACAAGTTAGTTTTTTAAAAGATGAAAACTCATGGATTCATTTACCTTGCACCATTGAATTTCAAGATTTAAAAACTAAAAAAGGCAAAGGAATTGGAGAAGCTCCAAATTTTTACGATGAAAGACAAGTTTTATACATCGGAAAGAAAGTTCAAAAATTTACAATTACCATTAAAACTTTAGATCAAATACCTGAAGGTAAACCCGGAGCAGGATCACATCCATGGCTTTTTATAGATGAGATTTCAATTAAAAATAAATAATTAAATTGATGGCAGAACTAAACAAAAAAGTAACTTGGCACATGAAAAAAATACTATTTCTATTACTATTATCCCTTTCTCAAAACCAAGTTTTTGCACAAGCAAATTCGAAATTCGATACAGATCCTGGTATTTTTAGTTTGGGTGTGCGTTCAACCATTTCTGCTTTTAATGATGGAGTTGAAAATAAGCTTGGAAGTGGTGTTGGTGGACAAGCAAGATTAAGGTTTTCAGAAAAAGTAAATAGCGACTGGTTTTTTGATTATTTGACCAGTGATATTGGGAATTATGCTCACCGTACAGATTATCATATTGGTTGGAGTGTACTCTATTATCCATTAGAACATGATCTTAATTTGTTCAAGCCCTATATCCTAGCAGGTCATTGTTTTGATTACTCCAAAATTCAAGCGAATACCAACCAATTTGACTTTGCTGAGCGCTGGAGTTCGGCAGTTCAAGCAGGAATAGGTACTCATATCAGATTAACGGAGCGACTTGATCTTTCAGTGACAGCGCAATACATGTGTCACTTAGGAAAACATTTACATGCTGAATGGGTTAACAATCAAGTGAGTTATTTTGAGGAGAGAGGTTCAAGTTTGGAAGGTCATTTGTTAATGAACGCAAGTATAAATTACAAAATAGGGAAATTATGGGGAAGAAAATAAGCCTTGTGTTAGCAATAGTTTGCTCTTCTTTTATTTTTGGACAAGCAAAAGTTAGTTACTATCCACTGTTTAATTTTTCCGGAACCATTAGTCCTGGAAAGTTTACGAGTCAAAAATCTACTGCCATTCATCTTAATGGATTTCTAGAATATACTTTGGATCGAAAATATAGCGTTAGAGGTGATGTTTATAAATTTATTCAAGGAGCAGCAAGTTCTAGTAATTTGGTTCTGCCCTATCAAATGAATCAACTTTATGTAGGGGCTTTTAGAAGTTTTGGCAAGAACAATTGGAGACAATATATCGGATTTCAACCCGGTATTACTGTGAGTCGGGATCTGCTTTCAAGTTACAACAAACCACAAATCAATCCTTCATTTAGTTTAAAAGTGGGGAGTTCTTTTTCCTTTTATAAATATTTTAATTTCTTTCTTGATCTTAGTTTCAACAAAACCCAACTCAGAGGTCTGCACTCGGGTACGAATAATTTGAATGAATTTTTACTGTCTGGAGGATTGGGATTTCAAATACCAAGGAAGATGAGAACAGGTTGTTGTACGACAGGATTCCGTGAACCGAGCTTCTAATCAATATTAAAATTAAGTTACCATTATATTAACAAGTCATCAGGCTTTTAATTTCGCTTAATTTATAAAATGAAGTTCCTCTTTTTTCTTTTCACTGTTTTAGTAATGGCTCTGGCCTATTCGTGCGAAAAAGATAAAGTGCCCGTTCCTATTCCATTGGTGAATGTATCTTGCGACACTACAGATTCGGTATCTTTTCAAATGGACATTCAACCGATATTGAGCGCAAATTGTGTCTATTGTCATAATGGTCCCTCTTATCAATTTGATTTCACAAGTTATGCTTCAATTATTGCAACGATTCCCTCCGGAGCACTATTGGGTGCTATTCAGCACAATCCAGCGTCGGGATTTCTGGCAATGCCTTTGGTTTATGATACTATTGGAGGACAGACGAACATATACCCAATATTCATTGACAGTTGTTCCATCAAAAAGATCCAAAAATGGATCAATCACGGTTATCCAAATAATTAATTCAACTTCATAAGATAAGTTGCAATTTTATCGTGCATTTAGCGCTCTTCTTCTTATTTTTGCATTAAAATAATACTTATGTCAACAAGAAATTGGAGTTCTATTAAAAGCTATCAAGATATTAAGTTTGATTTCTTTCAAGGGATTGCGAAAATAACCATTAATCGACCTCAAGTTTACAATGCATTTCGTCCTGAAACCAACATGGAAATGCTGGATGCTATGCACATTTGTAGGGAAAGAAATGATATTAATGTCGTTGTGCTAACCGGAGCAGGTGATAAAGCTTTTTGTTCGGGTGGTGATCAAAATGTTAAAGGAATTGGTGGATACATTTCAGAAAATGGTGTGCCCCGTCTGAATGTGCTAGATCTTCATAAAGCCATTCGTTCTCTTCCTAAACCGGTAATTGCCATGGTAAATGGTTATGCAATCGGTGGTGGACATGTATTGCATGTAGTTTGTGATCTTACGATCGCTTCTGACAATGCGAAATTTGGACAAACGGGTCCGAAAGTTGGGAGTTTTGATGGTGGATTCGGTTCCTCTTTCCTAGCCAGACACGTTGGACAGAAAAAAGCGCGTGAAATTTGGTTCTTATGCAATCAATATACTGCCGAAGAAGCCGAAAAAATGGGAATGGTAAATAAAGTTGTTCCTTTTGACCAATTAGAAGATACCGTTGTTGAATGGTGCAATATCATCATGAAAAGAAGTCCGCTTGCTCTAAGAATGATCAAAAGATCAATGAATGCTGAGCTCGATGGACAACATGGATTGATGGAATTGGCGGGCGATGCTACCCTACTCTATTACTTAACGCAGGAAGCTCAAGAAGGAAAAAACGCCTTTTTAGAAAAAAGAGATCCAGATTTTCAACAATTTCCAAAATTCCCTTGATGAGTCAATTTAAAACTATAGAACCACAAGCGTTGTGGAAATATTTCGAACAATTAAACGCAGTACCCCGTCCTTCAAAAAAAGAAGCGCGTGTTAGACAATTCATGATTGATTTTGGTAAAGGTTTAGGACTTGAAACCATTGAAGATGCTATTGGAAATGTAATTATTAAAAAACCTGCAAGCGAAGGAATGGAAAGTGGTGTGACTACTATTTTACAATCACACTTGGATATGGTGCATCAAAAAAACAATGCGACAACCTTTGATTTTGATACACAAGGAATCGAAATGCTAATCGAAGGTGACTGGGTACGTGCCAATGGAACAACACTAGGAGCTGACAATGGTATCGGAGTCGCTGCAATTATGGCGGTTTTGGCATCAGATAATATAAAACATCCAGCGCTTGAAGCACTGTTTACGATTGATGAAGAAACTGGCATGACCGGTGCTAAAGAATTAGATGGTAGTTTGTTGGAAGGGAAAATCTTACTCAATCTAGACACTGAAGATGATGATGAATTATCTGTAGGTTGTGCAGGTGGAATTGACACCAATACTAGTTTATCATATAAAGAAGTAGCAATAAATAACAATGCTCAAGTTTTTGATATTACCATTTCAGGTTTATTGGGTGGACATTCAGGAATGGATATTGATAAAGGAAGAGGAAATGCTAATAAATTATTAGCACGAATTCTTTGGAAAATTAATAAAGAAATTCCACTCCAATTGATTCAGTTTGATGGAGGAAGTTTAAGAAATGCGATTCCAAGAGAAGCGAGTGCGCAAATCGCAGTTGCTGTGGACAAGGAATCCAATTTTATAGCAATTTTTCAAGAAGATACTGCAGTAATCATTGAAGAATTTAAAACGATTGAACCGAATTTTAAAATTGAACTTTCTCCTGCCACAGCAAAAGGAAATGCGATGGAAACGGTTGAGTTGAATTCCATCTTAAATACCTTATGCGCAGTTCCTAATGGAGTCTTTAGAATGAGTCCTGATATCAAAGGATTGGTTGAAACATCTTCAAGTTTGGCACGCGTCATCATTAAGGATGGTAATTTTACAACTCAATCTTTGCAGAGAAGTTCTGTTGAATCCACTAAAGCAGAGGTTGCCATGGCAATTCGTGCTTGTTTCGAATTAATTGGAGCAACGGTAACGCAAGGTGGTGATTATCCAGGATGGAAACCAAATCCAAGTTCGAATATTTTACAACTCATGCGTGATTTATATGTGAATTTGTTTGAAGAGGAACCGCAAGTTAAAGCTTGTCACGCGGGACTTGAATGCGGAATTTTAGGTGTTCATTTACCAGGCGTGGATATGATTTCCTTCGGTCCAAATATTCGTGCAGCGCATTCTCCAGATGAAAAAGTTCAAATTTCATCCGTTCAAAAATTCTGGGGATTTTATTTAAAAACATTAGCTCAAATACCAAGTAATTAAAAATATGGAATTTCAACTCAATAGTATAGAGGAAGCAATTGCTGCGATTCAGCAAGGAGAGGTGATTATTGTCGTTGATGACGAGGATCGTGAGAATGAAGGTGATTTTTTAACAGCAGCACGAAACGCAACTCCAGAAGTGATCAATTTTATGGCTACCCATGGCCGTGGATTAATTTGTGCTCCTATAAGTGAAGAACGCTGTGATAAATTAGGTTTAGAAATGATGGTGAGCAACAATTCAGCAGCATATGAAACGCCTTTTACAGTGAGTATAGATCTAATTGGACACGGTTGTACCACAGGAATTTCTGCAAGTGATCGCGCTAAAACCGTATTGGCCATGATAGATCCTGCAACAAGACCAGAAGAATTAGGGAAGCCGGGACATATCTTTCCTTTAAGAGCTAAAAAAGGTGGTGTGCTAAGACGCGCTGGACATACAGAAGCAGCGGTTGATTTGTCAAGACTTTCGGGATTTGAAGAAGCCGGAATCATCGTTGAAATTTTGAATGAAGATGGGTCCATGGCTAGATTGCCGCAACTTATAGAAATTGCACAAAAATTTAATTTGAAAATAATTTCTATCGAGGAATTAATTAAATATAGAATTGCCCACGAAAGTTTAGTTGAAAAAGTAGTAAATGTATTTTTACCCACTGATTTTGGTGATTTTCAATTGCATGCCTTTAAGGATAAAAGCAATGACATGGATCATTTAGCTTTAGTAAAAGGAACTTGGGAAATAGATGAGCCTATTTTAATTCGCGTTCACTCTTCCTGTTTAACAGGTGATATTTTTGGATCTTGCAGATGTGATTGCGGTCCACAACTCCACCGAGCAATGGAACTGATCGAAAAGGAAGGAAAAGGAGTTATCGTATACATGAATCAAGAAGGAAGAGGAATTGGTCTTGTGAATAAATTAAAGGCCTATAAACTTCAAGAAGGTGGAATGGATACTATGGAAGCCAATATTGAATTAGGATTTCAAGCAGACGAAAGAGATTATGGCATAGGAGCTCAAATTTTGCGTGAATTGGGTGTGAGTAAAATGAAATTAATGTCGAATAACCCTAAGAAAAGAACAGGTTTGATAGGTTATGGACTTGAGATCATAGAAAATATTTCACTTGAAATTCAAAGTAATATTCATAATGCATCGTATCTTAGAACCAAAAGAGATAAAATGGGACATACCTTAAAATTGGACAAATAATGCTAAAAGCTGAAGGTATACATAAGAAATATGGTTCATTAGAAATCCTTCGCGGAGTTGATCTTCATATTAATGCAAAAGAAATAGTTTCCATTGTCGGTTCCTCTGGAGCTGGAAAAACTACTCTGCTACAAATCTTAGGCACCTTAGATAGACCAGATTCAGGCACCGTTATTATTGATGGAGTTGATCCATTTAAATTGAATAGTAAAGCATTAGCTAAATTTAGAAATGAGAAAATTGGATTTATTTTTCAATTTCACCAATTATTACCTGAATTTAATGCCTATGAAAATGTGATGCTTCCAGCACTCATTCATGGATTTAATAAAAAAGAAGCGAGCGAAAGAGCAAAAGGTATTCTTGAAAAATTAGGTTTAGGTGATCGCATCAACCATCGACCATCAGCACTTTCAGGCGGGGAACAACAACGCGTAGCTGTTTGTAGAGCATTGATGAATCAACCTGCCATTATATTTGCCGATGAACCTTCTGGGAATCTAGATTCAAAGAATGCGGCAGAATTGCATGATTTATTTTTTCAGTTAAGAGAAGACTTTAATCAAACTTTTGTGATCGTAACCCATAATGAGAAGTTAGCACAAATGGCAGACCGCACTTTGGTAATGGCAGATGGAGTATTCGTGTAAAGTCAATGAACGAACTCGAACTAAAAGAATTCTTAGATTATAAAGCTGAACAATACGAATCCGCTGATTTTATTGCATCAGATCCTATACAAATTCCACATCAATTCAATTCAAAAGCAGACATTGAAATCAGTGCATTTTTTGTTGCTATGTTGGCTTGGGGCAATCGTAAAAGTATTATTAAAAGTGGAGAAAAACTAGTTGAAATTATGGGTAATGCCCCCCATGATTACATCATGAATTATGATAAAAATACGAACTTGAAATTTGCACATCGGACATTTAATGGAACCGATTTAGATTTTTTCTTCCGAAGCCTGCATCAAATTTACAAAGAATCAGATTTAGAGGCTTGCTTTAAAGGAGATAACAATTCAAGTTTAATGACCAACATCAGTAGTTTTCGTGAAATTTTCTTTTCGACTGAACATGAATACAGAAGTGAAAAACACATATCAAATCCATTAAAGAATTCAGCTTGTAAAAGACTTGTAATGTATTTAAGATGGATGGTAAGAGACCAGAAGAAGGGAGTTGATTTTGGAATTTGGAAAAACATTAAACCATCACAACTATACATACCTTTAGACATTCACACAGGAAATATTTCGAGAAAATTAGGGATATTGTCGCGCAGTCAAAGCGATTGGAAAGCAAGCGAGGAGCTTATAAATTATTGTCGAAAACTAGACCCGAAAGATCCATCCAAATACGATTTTGCCTTATTCGGCCTAGGTGCTTTTGAGAATTTTTAGGCTTAAAACAGATACTGTTTGTCTATTAATATTTGTTTGACCACATTGGAAACAGAATCTTGAACTTGCACCTTTATTTTTTGATCATTAATTTCTTCACAGTTTACATACTGATATTTATGATTTTTCCAGGTAAACAAACAATGGTAAAAATATTTCTGACGGTCATAGCGTTCGAAAAAACGAATTACAATGTCATCATATGCACTATTGGTCTTTCTTCTTTCAATAATATAGCCAATAAAACCATTGACCTTAATTAATTTTTTATTTTGTCTTTCAAATACCACCAACCTACGCGTTGGAAAAGCATTCACTCCAGACCTAATCAACAACATAAATCCGCTTTTTAATGGAGTATTATTTTTCAAAGTAAAAAACCTGAAAAAGCGAGGTGAACAAGCAGGGACATCCAAATTATTTTCAACAACATTCATAGTATCACAAATACCAATCTCCTGTAATATCCCTTTTTCTGTCCCTTCAGTGAAACGATTAAGACTATAATCAGTTGAAATTTCCTTATGCTCTTTGGGTGCGGTAACCGTTGGTTTTGCCTTAGGTATATCAGTTTTTTCTTTAGGTGTGAAAATAACAACTAGAGCGACTAAAACTATACTTAACAGAAGGATTATCCCTCTTCTTTTGCGAATTTTTTTATTTTTTTCTTCAGTAGGTTGCATACAATTGAATTATTTAAAAAAAATACTAGCTGCTTTTGATGCCTTTTCGAACGCCTCTAAGTTAAGAGGATTTTCTAAATTGTTACTAGACAACCATGCGATGAATTCTTCGGTATCTAAATTCCCAATCAAGTCATCCTGAGCCATCGGACAGCCACCCATTCCTTTAAAAGCAGTGTCAAATCTGCGACATCCTGCATCATATGCTGCTGTCAATAAGGGCGATGCTGTTCCGGGACGCATATGAAAATGGGCACCTAATTCAACTTGAGGTAGTGCTGCGGATAAAGAAGTAAATAGATTCGTTACCTTATTTGTATTCGCACATCCAATGGTGTCAGAAAGAGCGAGAATTTCAACACCCAGATCTTTTACCAAACGATTAGACCAATGTAAAGCAATTTCGGGACTCCAAGCTTCTCCGTATGGATTTCCAAAACCCATAGAGAGATAAACGACTAAGTTCTTGCCCTTTTTGCGAACCAAATCTTGGACTTTTTCAATAGATTGAAATGTTTCCAACAAGGTAGCATTTGTATTGCGCAATTGAAATTGCTCAGAGATTGAGAAAGGATATCCAAGGAAGTCAATTTGCTGAAACTCAAGAGCATCCTCTGCCCCTCTATAATTGGCGATTATAGCTAATAATTTTGTTTTGGAACTTATGTTTAATCCTTGCAACACTTCAGCAGTATCGCGCATTTGAGGAATAGACTTAGGAGATACAAAACTTCCGAAATCAAGCGTCTCAAAGCCGCATTCTAATAAGGTGTTGATGTATGCAATCTTATCTTTTGTAGGAATAAATGTTTCCATTCCTTGCATTGCATCTCTCGGACATTCAACAATTTTTAGTGCCTTACTCATTCCGAATGATCTATTATTGCCCTATTAATTTTTGCAATTAAGGCTGGTCCTTCATAAATAAAACCAGTATAGATTTGTAGTAATTGTGCTCCTGCCTCCAACTTTTCAAGTGCATCTTCAGCAGAATGAATTCCACCTACGCCCATGATCGGAAAAGAACCTTTAGAATGCTGGTGTAAATAACGAATTACTTCCGTAGATCTTTTAGCAAGTGGCTTTCCCGAAAGTCCACCCGAACCCATATCCTCTACTCTTTCTTTTTTTGTTTTTAATCCTCCTCGATCAATCGTAGTATTTGTGGCGACCAGACCGTCTAACTGAGTTTCTTGCATGATTTCAATAATATCATCTAACTGAGAATCGCTCAAGTCGGGCGCTATTTTTAATAAAATTGGCCTTTGAATTGCAAATAGAGCATTTGCTTTTTTTACAGCATTCAGTAATTCTTTCAATGGTTCTTTTTCTTGAAGCTCCCTTAAATTTGGAGTATTGGGCGACGAAACATTTACTACAAAATAATCTACATATGGATGCAAAGCATTTAATGCTAGTATATAATCCTCAACGGCATTCTCATTGGGTGTAATTTTGTTTTTTCCTATGTTTCCACCGACTATCAATCCATCGCTTTTATCTCTATTTTTTAAGTTTTTAATTACCTCATCAACCCCTTTATTATTAAATCCCATGCGATTGATAATCGCTTCGTCTTCAATTAATCTAAACAATCTAGGTTGATCATTTCCAGGTTGAGCCAATGGAGTTACGGTGCCTATTTCAATGAATCCGAAACCACACAAGCCCATTTGTTCATAATGCTCTGCATTTTTATCAAATCCAGCTGCTAGTCCAACAGGATTTTTGAAAGTCAGACCAAAAACATTGCGGGTTAATTTAGGATTTTCTACACAAAATAATTTTCTAAAAATCCATCTAGAAAATGGAAGATAAAGAGAAAAGTGAAGCAGATGAGTTGTAAAAGAATGTGCAGTTTCTGCGGATAGCTGAAAAACAAGAAATCGAAAGAAACGATACATAAATAAGCGCTGACGCGAATTAGTATTTAATTAAACCTTATACTTAGAAGAATTTGCCTCAATTTTTTTACGCTGTTTACCGTAATCTTTATAAGTAATGTTTCTAGTAATAATAATATTCATGTGATAATAGGCATCTTTTTGTTTCGGATCACCTCTTTGAGAACCTGGGACAAAACCTGTATTACCATTAGATCTATCTGCTAAATCAATTGCCACTTGAGAAGACAATTGAGCAGTTGGAATGTAGTTGGTGCTTACATCATCAATATAATCTGTAAATGTTTTTACATAAGAAACTTCCATTCCAATGCGCCACATGTTTGAAATACCAACTCTAAATCCTAATCCAGCAGGAACGGTTAAAGAAAAAGGCTTGTAACTAACACCTTCCGTCTTTAAAGGACGTAAAGCAACCCAGTCTCCATTAGTTTCAGCTTTTGGATTGAAATAACAAAACCCAATTCCACCAAATATGTAAGCTTGAATATTTTTATTTTTAAGATTAGCGGCACCAGGTAGATTATAACTTGGACTGAACTGCTCTTTAGAGAAAAGAATTAATTCTAATTTCTGTTGTACTTCAAATACACCACTTTTAAAGCTTAAATTTCTTGCGTTACGCACCGACTCCTGAGAATATTTATCATCCCCTTTCAAAGTAAAGAAACTCAAACTAGAAGAAGTGGATAACATAGGGCGAAATCTATAGCGAAAACCAATCAATCCAGAAATTCCTGTAGATGCCCAATCAATATCTTTAGGACTATTATGAATCCCATAAGTAGGGCCACCACCTAGATCACCATTGAATTGGGTTGCGCCTAGTCCAAATTGAAGTTCTTTTTTGTTAAGTGACCAATTCTTTTGTGAATTAAAATTCACATGCTGAGCAAAACTGCCAACAGAACATAAAAGGATGAAAAGCAGACTTAAAATTTTCATGTCAATAAATATTTATCCACTACGAAGTTAGGTAAATTATTTTAAATTATCGACTGAATGATCAGGACTAATTTTTGAATTATAATGTATTAAGTAGTTTTATTTCATAAGCAGGATTAAAGTTGCAGCAATGAAAACGGAAGAAAGACCTACAGCCCCATAGAACCAGGGGCTGAGCCAAATTTTCTTTTTTGGAATTTGCTTTAAAATATAATTGAAATCTCTTCTAGAATTAATCTCTTCCGACGATAAACTAGGACGATCGATATAAATTTTTATCATGGTGTTTATTTTAATTTATTAAAAACTTCTTTTAATTTAACCAATGCTCTGAAAGTTTTCACTTTAGCATTGTTCTCTGTCAATCCGATAATTTCACCCATTTCTCTAAAAGATCTTTTTTCAAAGAAACGCATTTCAATTAATTGCATTTGACTATCTTTCAATAATGGTAATGCTTTAATTAATTTTGCTTTGTTTTCCTCAGAATACACCTCAGTGAAATCTTCTACTAATTGCGCTACTTGAATACTATCAATATTGACTGTTCTCTTAGCTTTATTGTCTCGAAAAGACTGATATAATTCACTTTTCGCAATTCTAAATAACCAAGAAGAAAAAGGAACACCTCTAAATTCATACCTCTGAATATTGGTCAAGGCTTTTATAAAAACACAAGAAGTAATGTCAAACGCTGCTTCTTCCTCATCCACTCGTTTAATTATGTACCTGAAAATTGCTTCATGGTATTTTTTATAGAGGGGAGCGAAATGAGCTGGGTTCAACTTCGCCTTTTCAATAATTTGCAGTTCCTCTTCTAAGAGAAAACTGCTTTGATAGTACATCGCGTTCGTCTTCATAATGCTTAGTTTTATTTTCTAGTTTAATTGGAGAAATTTAAAGGCTTGCAGTCCTTATATTTTCATAACGCAGAACATAAAAAAAAGTAACAAAGAAATTTTAAAGTTTACAAAGTAATTCGCAATTGAAGGATTAAATCAGTCTTTTTACTTCCCTGAATCCCTTCTGTACCGGAGGAAATAGCATTTTTATTATTGTATAAAAATATTCCATAACGCAACCATAAATCACAATGACGCAAAAAGGAATACCTCACCAAGACATATGCCCTACTTCCTTGATAATAATAAGCAGGAACAGCAAAAGCATAAAGCGCTGTGTTTTCAAAAGAATAAATTCGTGTATCGTATCCATCTGTATCAAATAAAGCATAACGCAAGGCAAAATCTAATGGAAAACTTTTGGGTTTGTATAATAAATCCTGAGTAAATAGAATTCCTTTTTGCTTTCCTGTGCTGGCTCTATCCACATGCACCATCTCAATTCGAGTTTTAAAGGTAAAGGCTTCATTGATAATATAAGATAAATTAAATCTAAAATTCCTTTGTAATACGGCCTCAATTGGAGTAACATTTCCAGGATAATCTCGACTATTTTTCTCTCTTAATTGTTGTCTGTACCTGAAATAAATTTCCAATACTTTATTTGGTTTGTAAATAGGTTGAATCAAAAATTCATGTCCTTGAGATGGTGCATCCACTCCATACTTTAACCAAGGAAAGCGAAATAAGTCTACATAAGCATTCATAGAAATTGCTGAGGTAAATTTCAGTTTTGTTCCTACATATAAGCCACTTTCATTTTGAGTATTACTTCCTTCTGAAAATCCAGCATTATAAAAAGTTTGATAATCTTTTTGATAATTCCTATATAAAATTCCAATACTTGCGCGAGGATCCAAGGCAATGAGCGCTCCATGCACCATAGCCCACCCAGAATTAGCAGAGGTAATTTGTTGATTATATATTTTCGACACCTCTCCAAAAACATTTATGTTTTTAAAACTATAGGAGTAATCACCACTAATAGATACTTGTTGCGTTCCTCGAAAATCAAATTGATTGTAAATTTGAACATCTTTATTGTACACTTTATCATATCCTTGATAGATCGCTGCTATTCCTGTTTTAAAGGTTCCCGACGTATATTTTATATGAGCTCCCGCAATTCTTTCTTGCAAACCGTTCATTTTAGAAATTTCACGATTGGTGCGGTGCAAACCTGAAAGATCAATAGTTGAAATAAATTCAAGGTCATCATAAGTAGAGTCAGCAATGGAACTTGCATCAATTTTCTTTTGTGAGATAAAGGCTAACAAACCAAAATTCTTGTACCCTAAATCAATTGCAGAACCTCGCAAAAATCTCGATTCATCAACTGAGGTGTAGGCTCTAATTGGGATTGCAGTTCTTTTCATTGTTGCTATATCAGCAGTTTTTCCAAAGGCATAACTGGACCAAAGATTTAATCCTTGACCTATCTGAAGTTGATAATCACCAATCACCGCAGACTTTAAATATTTTCCGCCTTTAAAAAAAGCATGAGCTGAATAAAAATCAAATCCATTTTTCTGCGCACCTTTAAAAAATTGTTCGCCTGGATCCTTTTCGGCGGTGAGACCAACGCTTATATTTGATTTATAAGTATATCGAAATCTCGCATAATATCTATCACTATTTCCATGATAATAATTATTGGAGGTCGCCGCAAGTGAATCTGGAACTTTTAGATAACCAGCTTTTTGTTCCACAGTAGGTTGAAACCTTGTGTAAAGTTCAAATTTCCCTTCCTTCATTGCTTCTTTAAAAGTGATATGCAAATTATCTAGCCGGTCATCAACCTTAATAAAAGGAAGCACCAATTGAATGGTGTTTAAATCCCAATATTCAAATCCCTGCAATTCGAAGAGAGAAATTAATTTACCAAAAAGTTTTCGATGCACAATCAACTCATTAATTTGGATTCCACTTAATAATCCAAGTGCCTCAAGTTCTTCACCATTGGTTGAATTTAGATTAATTGGATGCTCATAATAATAATTTAGCTGTTCTAAATAATTTGTTAAATCAACGGATTCAGATTGAAGCTGCTCTGAAATAAATTCAATTCTTTGTTGAATTACATCACTTTTAACTTGAGCAAATGCACCAGCTTGAACGCAGAGAAATAAGCTTAAAAGTATTAGAGACCTCAAACTAATTTTTCATTTGATAGGTGAAGGAAAAATGAGGGGACCATCCTAAAATCTGATGATAAGAAGAACCGAAATCCAAATTATACTGAGATTTAAATTTATAGCCAAATCCTGCGCTTACCTCAATAGGCTGAGTAGCTATCCCAGCGCGTAAAAACACTTTTGACATTGGTGCGTATTCTATTGCCGATTTTAATCTGAGTGGATATTCAATATTTTTTTCAGCTTCAGCAAGCACCATCACTTTCTCTGAGAGCTTGTAATAAGTTCCAAAACGAATCAGAGTAGTCAATCGATCTTCGGAGTAGGAGGAAAGTAGGGATCGACCTATATTAAATATACTACATCCGATTTTCCAATTCTTATTAATCATTGCCTGTAATCCTACTTCTGCAGTAAGTGATTGCTTCATGCCATAGGCATCAGTTAAGCGCAATTGGTGGTAATTTAATTGAACACCCATGGATAGAAATTCAGATAGAAATAAACTATAGCCTAGCCCGATACGATTGGTTCTAAAGTTTTTAAATCCATAACTTTGAACTCCTGTCGAAATTACACCGACTTTCAATGGAATTGCAAGAACCAAACCCTGTGATTGTAATTCTTTTAATAAAAATCTATTTTCATAAGATATTCCACAACTCCATTTTTTTAAGGCGGTTAAATTGGCCGGATTGTGATGATACGCCCATACATCCTCAAGCGCTACACTCGCATTTGCTAGGGAATTGGACCTTGCCCCTACTGGTGTCCACCCTTGAGAAAGCGCAACATGTCCAATAAAAAATGACAGTATAAAAGATAATGTAGTAGCACTATTTTTAAATGCCAAACAGGTAGATTTATTCATTGTTAAACAAGATAAAACTTTCATAACTTTCATAAACATCGAAATATTTTACTGCCCTGTAAACTAATGAAAGAAGGAAAAATAGGTCTCAATTTTAAAATATTTAAATTTTAACAACTAAATTAAAATTTTATTCCTTTTTAAGGTGAAATATCTTCAAAAAGCCCTAAAAAAATCAACCTTATAAGCAAGAGTCGTATATTTGAATTATTAAAAAACACGGAATGACAGCTAGCGCAGATTTGGAGGGTGATCTACAGACGGAAAGATGGAAATCAAAAGTTTTGAGCGAAATCGAGAAGGGTAAAGGCGAATATCAAGCATTTAATCCAATTGAGGAACTTTCTTTCGAAATTGAGGATAACGTTAGGCACTTTGAACCTACTGTTGATTTTTCCAATGAAAATATTGACAATAATTGGAAGAATGTTTTCATTTGCAAAGCTGAAGAAGAAAAACAAACCAACAAAAAATTACTTGCTGCCTTAATGGATGGTGCAGAAGTTCTTCAAATTCTTACTTCAAATCCAAACACTGCTTGGGATTTATTATTCAAGGAAATTGAATTTAAATATATCGAAACCTTTGTATGCGTTCGAAATTTAGAAACGCTGCAGTCCTATTGTCAATGGTACAAACAAGAGGAAAATACAAAGGTGTGTATCGATTTATTTGACTTTAAAGAAAATGACTTCAAAGAAGTTTTTTCATTACTTAAAAATATTCCATCCGTTTTTCAAATAAATGGATTTGACTTTCAGCAATGTGGCGCGAATGCAAGGCAAGAAATTGGAATAATCTTAAGTCAAACCAATGAACTACTATTATTACAGGAATCTTATGGAATTAAAATTCCAATGCACATTGAAGTAGGGATTGGATCTGATTTCATGATAGAAATTGCCAAAATACGCACCCTTAAATACCTTATCAATAGAATATTCAATGAACACGGCCGCAATTCGGATAGTGTGTTTTTCAATGCAAAAATTGGATGGGTCAATAAATCACTTTCTGATTTACACACCAACCAACTTAGACAAACCACCGAAGCGCTCTCTGCAGTTATGGCAGGAGTTGATTATTTGAGTATTCAAGCTTATGATAATATAAGCAACTCAGGTGCTAGCATTCTATCCAACCGTATGGCGATAAATATTTCTCACCTATTGAAAGAAGAGGCTCAGGTTCGTTTCATTAACAATCCTTTCAATAATAGTTTCGCTATTGAAAACCTAAGTTATAAACTGGCCGATTTAGGATGGCAAACATTCCAAGAACTTGGTGCTTACGCTACATGGTTGAATGCAGAAAAACTTGATAAGATTAAAGCATTCATTGAGCCTATTAGAGCATTAAAAATCAAATCATTTAAAGAAAATAAAATTCAATTAATTGGTGTAAATATTTTTAAAAATCCAAAAGAAGATAAAAAAGAATGGGCGACAGAGGGTTTGTTTTTAGAAATGGAAAAATTACGATTTGATAAAATTGAGCGCCATGAGAATTGATTATAGCAAACAAAACTGGTTCTCTGCTGTAAAATCGACAGGTATAGAGCACAATAGAAAGGAATCATTAAACATTGATGGTATTGAAATCCCAAGTGAATTTGAATCCATAAGCAATGTAGAAGAAGCATTATCTGGCGGACCATTTTTTAAGCGAGGACCCTATGCCTCTATGTATTTATCAAAACCTTGGACCATTCGTCAATATGCTGGTTTTTCAACCGCTGAAGATTCCAACGCATTTTACAGAAAAAATCTAGCTGGGGGTCAAAAAGGTCTTTCCGTT
>Ga0304728_1000553_pt1 | contig 31583 bp, 31 predicted proteins | sample C_130625_MF_Meta_FD_190476 | JGI IMG/M metagenome (GOLD analysis project Ga0304728, IMG submission 190476) | Freshwater microbial communities from Lake Croche, Canada to study carbon cycling - C_130625_MF_MetaG (v2) (version 2) | ecosystem: Environmental > Aquatic > Freshwater > Lake | place... | reverse complement strand
CTACATGAACGCCGAGTCGATCCGTTTGGACGCCGGCATCCGCATGCAGCCGAAGTGATGTTCACAGAAAAGGGGCCGGGTGAACCCGGCCCCTTTTCTCATTTCCGAACACTTTTTTTCTGGCCGGTCAGTGAGTGGAAGCTCGAACCTGTCGCGTCGGTTGATCAGCGCTGTCCCGAGCCACCACTGAATTTCCTGCGCTGACGAGGGCGTTCGGCCAGAGGAATCTTTCGAGCCATCGGCGACAATACAGCAGCCTAAATTGCGTCGCCCATATTTTCGAAGCGGGCGAACTGCTCCACGAAGGCCAAGTTGGCCCTGCCAATAGGACCGTTGCGGTGCTTGGCCAAGATCACTTCGGCGATGCCCTTCTTCTCAATAGTGACGTCACCATTGATGTCGGGGCGATGCAGGAAGATCACGATGTCGGCGTCTTGCTCCAAAGAACCCGATTCGCGAAGGTCCGACATGATGGGCGTGTGGTCGGTGCGGTTCATCACCGCCCGCGAGAGCTGCGAGAGAGCGATCACGGGGCAACGAAGTTCACGCGCCAACAACTTTAAACCACGACTCATTTCCGAGACTTCTACCTGACGGTTCTCGCTGCGCCCCCTCGAACTCATTAGCTGCAGGTAGTCAATGATGACCACGCCGAGTTCGCCTTGTTGCTGCTTCAAACGTCGCGCACGACCCCGGACCTCCATCACCGTCAGGTTGGGGTTGTCGTCAATAAAGATGGGCGCGTCTTGCAGGTAGCCCAAGGCCTCTTCGGTGCGCTTCCACTCCATGTCGTTGAGCTCGCCCGTCTTCATGCGACTGGAATCAATACGCGCCGTGGTGGCCAGAATTCGCTCGGTAAGTTCACTGCGACTCATTTCCAGGGAGAAGAAGAGGGCGGGCTTGCGCATGACCGCACCCACGTGAACCAAGATCCCGAGGGCGAAGGCGGTCTTTCCGGTGGAAGGTCGCGCGCCCACGATGGAGAGGCTGGTCGGCTGTATTCCCTTCAGCAAGGCGTCCAAGCCGCGATACCCAGTTTCGATACCCGTAATTTGACCGGCGTTATTCGCACGTTGCTCGAGGACGTCGATTTCCTCCATTAACAAGGGAAGAAGTTGCGAGACGGTGTCGCGCGCGTCACGGTCAGAGATTTCCAGAATCATCGATTCGGAGCGGTCCATCAGCGCGTCCACGTCGTCCGACGGCTGGAAGGCTTCGTCGGTAATCTTCGACGACACCTCAATCAAGCGACGCTGACGCGCACGGTCGCGCACGATGCGGGCGTAGTCGGCGGCGTTGGCGGAGGACGGAGTGTTGACTTGCAGCGACGCCAGCAGGGAGGCGTCCAGGGATTTAATGCCGCGCGCTTCCAACTTCGCCTTCAAGGTGACGTAGTCCACCTCGATGTTCTGATTCGAGAGTTCGACGATGGCGGAAAAAATCTGTGCGTGCATCGGGCGATAGAAGTCCTCGGCGGCGCAGAGTTCTTGGGCGAGCAGGGCCGCCTCGCGCGACAAGAGCATGGCTCCGATCAAGGACTCCTCCGCGTCGACGTCGTTCGGCGGGACGCGGGTCGGGGCGGAGTAGGTCTGCTCGTGGTATTCGTATTCGTCGATGTCGGACATGGTGACTCCCAGCGTGGCTGATAGGGGCTGTGGGTTGCAAGACCCAAAGATGGGGAAAGCCTGTGCATTTCAACGCACACCTGTGACACGGGAACAAAAAAAGGGCCGAGACTAGGTCCCGACCCCTTCTTTGAAACGAAAAACTAGGCCTTCGCGACTACCTCAATGGAGACGGTGGCGACCACGCCATCGAAGAGTTCCACCGTGGCGCTCGAGGTTCCGAGTTCCTTGATGTGCTCCGTCAGGGTGATCTGACCGCGCTCCAGCGAAATGCTGGTGGCGGTGCGAATGGCGTTGACCACGTCGGCTTCGGTCACCGAACCAAAAAGGCGTCCGTTGGCACCGGCGCGGGCGGCGATGCTGAGTGAAGCCTTTTCGATGACGCCTCGCTGCGTTTCGGCAGCTTCACGACTCTGGGCGTCACGAAGGTCACGGGCCTTGCGCATGGAAGCTGCTTGCAGCGCCATGCTGTCGGTGGCGGCCAGGGCTTGGCCATTGGGCATCAAGAAGTTGCGGGCGAAACCGCTCTTGACGTCAACGACGTCACCACGACGGCCAACACCTTTGACATCACTACGAAGAAGAACCTTCATTACTCCGCCTCCTCGATTGCGACGTCAGCGACGACTTCCACGGTCAGCTCTTCGCTGGACTCAAGAACGAAGTCCTCGATACCTTCCAGGGTGGCTTCGTTCTCACGGTCAGCGCGTGGACCACGAGGACCACGGTCACCGCGATCATCACGTCCACCGCGTCCACCGCGACGCTCCGTCACGGTGCGCTGGGTGTACGGCAACAAAGCGAGTTCGCGAGCAGTCTTAATTGCGTCGGTCACGGCACGCTGGTGCTGCTGACAGTTACCCGAAACGCGACGGCCACGGATCTTGCCGCGGTCCGAGACGTACTTGCGCAAGGACCCGAGGTCCTTGTAGTCGACGTAGGTCACGTTGTGAGCACAGAAAACACAGGGCTTCGGCTTCTTGTCGCGACGGCTGTCAATTTTTGGCGCGCGCTTTGGCGGCGTGGGCATATTCCTACGTGGCATTAGAAGGGCTCCTCATCAAAGGCATAGTTGGGGGTTCCCGCGGCGGCCGGGGCGGCTGCGCGAGGCTGGAAGTTGGAACCCTCGGCACGAGGGTTCTTCGTAATGACGGTGGTGGCGTAGCGCAACGATGACGCGATTTCGTCGGCGTTGATTTCAATAGCTGAGCGCTTCTCGCCTTCGGGGGTGTCCCACGAGCGCTGCTCGAGGCGACCGGTGACCAGGACGCGAGCGCCTCGGGTCACCGAGTTGGCGACGTTCTCAGCGAGCTGGCCGTAAGCCTGCACCTCGAAGTACGACACGCGCTCTTCCCAATCGTTGGTCTGCTTGTTCATCCAACGTCGGTTAACGGCGATGGAAAGACGGACGGCAGCCTGACCAGAATTTAAGAACTTCAATTCTGGGTCTCGGGTGACGTTTCCGACGACGGTGATGGAATTATCTGGCATCTAAGTCTCCTACTGGTCTCTGCGTCTCAACCTACGCCTGGGCCGTAACACGCTTCGCAGCGGGACGGTTTTCCGGGAGTCGTTGGATCTTGAAGCGCAGGACTTCGTCGGCGAGGCCGAGAATGCGGTCGAGTTCGTCGACTGTCGCCGGCGTGCCCGCAAACCCGACTACGACGTAGTAGCCCTCTTTGCGCTTCCTGATCTCGTAGGCCAAGGGTCGCTTGCCCCAACGGTCGATAGCACCAGGGGTTCCCTCGTGATTTCGGATGGTGTCCAAAGCCTTGTCCAGGCTGACTTGGATGGACTGTGCGTCGACGGTGGCGTCGAAGACAATCATGGTTTCATAAGGCCTCATGGCCGTTGTCCTTTCCCTATGGGCCGGCAATGCCGGGCTCTGCGGAAACAGAGCAGGGTTTTCTTTTCCCACGGTTGTGGGAGATATCACTCTACTCCACGAAGGAGAAAAGGGCTAATCGAGCAGTTCGCTGGGGGTGGGGTAGGTTTCAGCCTCGGCGGGGAAATTTGAGCTCCGTACGTCAGCAGCAAACCGTGACACTGCATCGGTGATCTGCGCCCCGATGTCCGCGTAGCGGCGGACAAACTTGGCCACGGGACGCCCCGATAGCCCCAAAAGGTCGTGAAAAACCAGTACTTGACCGTCGGTGTCGGGTCCGGCACCAATTCCAATAGTGGGAATCTCGAGAGCCTCGGTGACCCGACGTCCGACGTCCGAGGGCACGCCTTCGATGACGAGGCAGAAAACGCCCGCTTCTTGCAGGGACTGCGCGTCGGCGACCAGCAGTTCCGCCGCCGCCTTGGTCTTGCCCTGCACCTTGAAGCCACCCATGGCCAACACACTCTGTGGCGTCAGCCCAATGTGTCCCATCACCGGGATCTCGGCGTTGATGAGTGCTCGCACCATGGCCACACGGTTGGCCCCGCCCTCGAGCTTGACGCTGTGCGCCCCCGCGCGAATGAGAACCGCCGCGTTGCGAACGGTGTCCGATTCGCTGACGTGATAACTCATCCACGGAAGATCCGCGACGATGTGGGCGTCCGGTGCGGCGGCGGCCACGGCGCGCACGTGATGAGCGATCTCGTCAACGGTCACGTGCAGGGTGTCGGCCTGACCTAGTACCACGTTGGCGACCGAGTCGCCCACGAGAAGAAAATCAACCCCGGCGGCGGCGACGTAGCGCGCGCCCGGCTCATCGTAGGCGGTGACCATCACCAGAGGTTCGGATCCGTGGCGCCGCTTACGTTTACGAATTTGCGGTGCGGTGAGACTCATGAACTTTGCTCCTGACGGACTTTCGCCTTGCGACCTCCGGCGGCCCACTTGCGGGCCAAGTGATGAAAGTGGCACGAGGTGCAGACCTCGACGGCGTAACACTGGACCGGATCTTCGCGGCGTTCGAGTTTGAGTAGTTCCGTCCGGCTGGTGGGACACTGCCCACCGGCGGGAAGGCGACTCCCAAAAACGTAGGTCACCTCGACCAGGGATGTCTCGTCGCAGACGGGACAGTTTTCGCCGGTGGCGCGACCGAGGTTGCGCGCCGCGCGCATCAACTCGGGGTGAGCGTCACAGATTTCGTCACGGGTCAAAGAACCGTTTTGCAGGGCGGCCACCAAGGTGTGCCGGACCAGGCCGTATTCGACCACCGCACTGGTGGCGTGACGAGCGCTCTGGTCTTTCATGGGTTTCACACTAGTTTCTGGGCGTTTTGGCGAGGTCCGCAGCTCGAGGCGGCACGAACAGCCATATTTGCTTCTTCGATATATCGAAGTGATATGCTCGAAAAGTGCTTGACCTCGCCATCCTCGGACTCTTGATGGGTCGCGACCACCACGGCTACGAGATTCGTGCCCAGTTGCGCGACCAATTGGGCCTCTGGTCCAACGTGTCCTTCGGAGCTATTTATCCCGCCCTGGCTCGCCTCGAGCGCAATGGCCTGGTGGAAGTCATTGACGAACCCAGCATCATGGACTCGCTCTCCACCGGCTCGCTCTCGGGTGAGCGCGCTTCACTTCGTTCACGCCGCCCCGCCGGCGGACTGGGTCGCAAGGGTCGCAAGGTCTACCGCATCACTACTCTCGGCCGCGAGCGCTTCGCTACTCTTTTGGCCGATCCCGCCGCCGGCGACGACTCCAAGTCCTTCTCCATGCGCATGGCCTTGGCGAAGTACCTGAGCTCCCACGCGCGAGTGAGCCTCCTCGAACAACGTCGCAACGATCTCGTCGCCCGACTTCGCGAAGTGCGAGCGAATAGCACCAACCAAGAACTCGACACCTATGCCCGCAGCGTGATGGAACACGCAGCGTCGGGCGTGGAACTCGATATTGCCTGGATTGACACCTTGTTGTCCGGCGAACGTAACCAACCAACCCACCTCGCTGCTGAAGCGAATTAAGAAAGGAATTGCCATGGGAAAGATTCGAGTGGCTATTGCCGGAGTAGGCAACTGCTCCAGTTCACTCATTCAGGGCGTCACGTATTACCGTGACGCCGTCGTCGGTGACCACGTCCCCGGGCTGATGCACGTCGACCTCGGCGGATACCACGTCAGTGACCTCGAGTTCGTCGCCGCTTTCGACGTGGACGCCTCCAAGGTCGGCAACGACCTGGGCAAGGCCATCGAGGGTGGACAGAACAACACCATCAAGTTCGCCGACGTGGGCTCACTCGGCGTCACCGTGCTGCGTGGTCCCACCATGGACGGTTTGAACAAGTACTACCGAGCGGCCATTGAGGAATCCCCCGCCGAGGCCGTCGACGTTGCTCAGGCACTGCGTGACGCCAAGGCCGAAGTCTTGGTCTCCTACCTCCCGGTGGGTTCCGAAGACGCGCAGCGTTACTACGCCCAGGCCGCCATCGATGCGGGCTGCGCCTTCGTGAACGCCATTCCCGTCTTCATCGCTTCGGACCCGGTGTGGGCGCAGAAGTTTGCCGACGCCAAGGTGCCGATCATCGGTGACGACATCAAGAGCCAGGTCGGCGCCACCATCGTGCACCGTGTCTTGGCTCGTCTCTTCGAAGACCGTGGACTCGCCTTGGACCACACCTACCAACTCAATGTCGGTGGCAACATGGACTTCAAGAACATGTTGGACCGCGAGCGTCTGGAATCCAAAAAGATCTCCAAGACCCAGGCCGTGACTTCGATGCTGGAGCTCTCACACATGTCCGCCGACGACGTCCACATCGGACCCAGTGACCACGTGCCGTGGTTGCAGGACCGCAAGTGGTGCTACATCCGCATGGAGGGTCGCAACTTTGGTGACGTCCCCTTGAACCTGGAACTCAAGCTCGAAGTCTGGGACTCTCCGAACTCGGCCGGTGTCATCATCGACGCCGTACGTTGTGCGCGTTTGGCCCTCGACCGTGGCGAAGGTGGACCCATCCTCGCCCCGTCGGCCTATTTCATGAAGTCGCCTCCGGTGCAGTTCCACGACGACATCGCCCACAAGATGGTCGAAGAGTTCGCCGCGGGTGCCGCCAACGGCGTCTGGCCCGAAGTCTGATTTAATTCGACGTGGTGGGTCGTTCGGCCCACCACGCTCGAAGACGTTGCGTCTCGGCTTCTTCGCCAATTTCGCCTTCTTCTAAACGGATTTCCAGAAGGAACGCTACGGCGTGGCCGACCACGCGTCCGGGGCTCAGTCCCAAAATTTCCATGATCTTCACGCCGTCCAATGCCGGGCGCATGCGATTCATATCTTCTTGTTGACGCAGCAATTCGATGCGCTCTTCTAGCTCGTCCATGCGTTTGGCCAAGGTCGCGGCCTTCTTCGCGTTGCGGGTGGTGCAGTCACAGCGCGTGAGTTCATTGAGTTCGCCTAAAAGGTGACCGGCATCGCGAACGTAGCGACGAACCGCGGAATCGCTCCAACCCATTTTGTAGGTGTGAAAACGCAGGTGGAGGTCGACCAAGATCGAGACGTCGTCAATCATTTCCTGGGAATACTTAAGGGCCTCCATGCGCTTGCGCGTCATGCGCGCACCCACCACTTCGTGGTGATGGAAGGTCACGCCGTTCTTGGTGATGGCACGGGTCTTGGGTTTACCAATGTCGTGAAAGAGGGCAGCGAGGCGCAGCGTCAGATCCGCCGAGGTCTTGTCCACCACGGCCATGGTGTGACCGAGAACATCTTTGTGTTGATGAATAGGGTCTTGTTCTAAGGACAAGCCGGGCAACTCGGGAAGAAAATACTGCGCGAGTCCGGTGGCCACGATGAAGTTGAGACCCACCGAGGGGACGTCGGTCACCATGAGGAGATCGAGTTCGGCGCGAATTCGCTCCGCCGAAACGATGCTGAGTCGATCGGCGAGTTCGGTGGCCGCCGCCAGCACCTCCGGCTCAATCTCGAGATGAAAGCGCGCGGCGAAGCGCGCGGCCCGCAACATGCGCAAGGGGTCATCAGAGAAGAGGACTTTGGCGTCGTGCGGGGTACGCAGACGTCGAGCCGTGAGATCGCTGACGCCGGAGAAAGGGTCGTGGAAGGCGCCCGCGATGACGTCCACCGCCATGGCGTTGATGGTGAAGTCTCGGCGGCCGAGATCAATGTCGAGGGAATCACCGAACGACACCACCGGCTTGCGCGAGTGGTCGACGTACTCTTCGGAGCGAAAGGTGGTGATTTCAATGCGAAACCGCCCCTGTTTCAGAATTCCGCCAATGGTGCCGAAGGCACGACCCTGCTCCCAGAGACTCCCGCAGAGGGGGGCCATGAGGCGGGCGATGTCGTCCGGACGAGCGTTGGTGGTGAAGTCAATTTCGTAATCGTCACGGCGCTCGATTCCCAGCAGAGCGTCGCGCACCGAGCCACCCACGGCGTAGAGGGAAAAACCCGCGTCGGCGAATGCGGCGGCCACCGGGGCCGCGTCACGACGTAATTGTTCGAGGGCTTCCACAGCGTTCATGTAGCAACGAGGGTAGTAGGCACTCACCTCTCCATCGAGACCACACTAAGTTTGTGCCCATGCTGGCACGCGCGTTTCGGAAGTGGCCGGTGCTCGCAGTACTTCTGCTGGCCCTCGGCGTGGTGGTCCCGCCGACGGCAGGCGCCAGCCCGCCGTCACTGACCTTGCGGGAAATTTCCCAGACCAATGCGGTCGCCTTGGGAAAGAGCGCGGGCGCAATCCTGCAATTGGGACTCGACCTGGGGTCGGACCCCGCCGGCACCCAACTCTCCCTCACTCTGCACGGCCACTTCTTTTCCCGCTCCGCGCTGGTGCAGAGTATGACCACTGGCGACGTCCCCACCAGCTCTCTTTCCACCACGGGATTCTTTTCTACCCCCTGTCGCAGCGCCGGTACGGTCGCCCTGCGGGTGGGCGTAGATTCCGTCGGCGGCGTGGCGAGTGGAAATTGTGGTGCTACCTCCCTGGCGCTGAATTTGTACTGCCCGGCGGGACACTGTTCGGGGGTCTACCCCCTCGTCGTCGAAGCGCGCGCCGGGAACGCCGCGCGAAAATTTCTTACCTACGTGACGGTGACGGACGATGCGGTCGCCGAGCCACTCCGTGTGGCCTGGGTCCCCACGGTGAGCCCATCGGGAAAAGCGGCGATCACTCACGACGTCAGCGCCATCAACTCCTTGAAGTACGCGCCCATTCCCCTGGGTTTAGCACTCACCACCGGGGCCACGAGCTCGCTGCTCACCTCGTCCGAGGGATCGGCAGCGCTCCAGGCACTCTCGAACTACCGCTCAATTTCTACTCACCAGTTCGTGGCCGCCCTCCCTTCCGGAATCGACTGGTCCGCTCTCAGCAGTCACAATTTCTCCAACATCACGAAGGTGAATCTGGCATCGCCCTCCATTGTCTTGGGTTCACTGGCGCGACATGCCATGAGCGGTGCCGTCTTGCTCCCGGGCCCCACGGCGAATGCTGACCTCCGCGCCTTGGCCCAGAACCACGTGACGCGAATACTCATCAATGACAGCTCTTTGTCGCTGATGCCGTCACACACTTTGAGTTGGGGTTCACCCTTCCGCAGCGCCCCGGGTCAGGTCGCTACCTGTACGGATACTGAACTCGCGGCGTTGCTCCGTGGTCCCGCGAGTGCGGCCATCAAAATCTCACGTCTTTCCGCCGTTCTCTCCATGATGTATTTCCAATCCCCCTACGCCCCCTCCGCGCGGACGGTCATTCTCAGCACTCCCTTGGAGTCACTCAACCCCACCGTGGCGAGAGCCATCGCCGACCTCCTCTCGCATTCGCCACTCCTTAGTCCCGTTTCACTCGACCAAGCACTCCTCACCTCCGCCATCGGGACGAACGGAAATCCGGTCACTCGCTCACTCGCCGCCACTGCCAGTTCCGTGTGGACGAGTGCCCAGGTAGCAACTTTGCAAGGACTGCAAGGTCGCGCCTTTTCCGTTTCGGAAGCCACCGAGAACGTCGTAGCGCAATCGCAGATTCTCGACGCGCTCACCGCGGTCGCCGCACGAAGCTCGACGCGCGATCGTGGCCTCCAGATTCTCCGGGCCAACACCATTCTGGACGCCATCACCGGACAGGTCGTCATTAATCAGTCCACCTTGACCTTGGCCGACGCCACCGGATCACTTCCGATAACCGTTCTTTCACATTCGTCCTACCCCATCACGGGAATTCTCCATCTCAGCGGTTCACGAATTCGCTTTAATGGCACTAGCTCCTACAGCGTGTCATTACAGCACGCCGTCAACGTCATACCCATCTCCATCACCGTGAGTGGTGCGGGCAACACTGCGTTAACTGCCGAAATTCTCACTCCCGATGGGCGCAGCGTGATCGCCCACACCATCATTGAAATACGTCGTGCGCCGACGTCGGTGGTGGGTTACGTACTCAGCCTCGGTTCTCTGCTGATTTTGGGCCTGTGGTGGTGGCGCACCGCCCACCGCCAACGTCGAACACCGCGACACGCATGAGTTCGAACCGCACGCGACTTCTTTCAGTGGCCGGCGGTACTTTGGTCTCGCGTCTCTCGGGCTTGCTACGCATTCTGGTCTTGGCCTACGTGCTCGGATTTTCTGCGATGGCCGACTCGTACAACTTGGCCAACACCATCCCCAATATGTTGTTCGATCTCATTCTCGGAGGTATCGCCGGCGCTACCTTCATTCCTGTTTTTGTCGAACGTCTCGCGCTCGACGGCGAGCGTCGTGCGTGGCGCTCCATTTCCTCGGTTCTCACCGCATCCGTCACTCTTTTATTCGCGGCCACCGTCTTGGTCTGGCTGGTGGCCCCGCAGGTCGTGCAGGCCTTCACCTTCGTGCACCCCGCCCACGGTGACGCGGCGGCAACTGCCGTCCAGCGCGGCATGGCCACGACCTTCTTGCGGTGGTTCACTCCACAAATTTTCCTCTACGGCTTTATCGGCATTGCCACGGCACTCCTCAACATCCGTCGCGTCTTTGCCGCCCCCGCGTGGGCTCCTATTGCCAACAACATCGTCTGCGTCGCCGTGTTGTGGTGGTTCCACAGCACGAGCGGACACTCCGTCCACTCGATGCAGAGTCACCTCAACGGCTTGGCGGCCGGCACCACGCTGGGAGTTCTCATCCAAGCGCTCATCTTGCTGCCGTCGCTGTGGCGAGCAGACCTCGGTCGACTGCGCTGGCGCTGGCACTTCCGTGAACCCGTCGTCACGCACATCGCGCGTTTGGGATCGTGGTCCGTGGGCATCGTGGTGGCCAACCAGTTGTCTCTCTACGTCATCTTGGCCATGGCCTTCGGTCTCGGCGGTGTGGGGCCCATCAGCGCCTACACCTACGGCTGGGCCTTCATGCAAATGCCCTACGCCGTCATCGTGGTCAGCGTGCTCAACGTGATGAGTCCAGAGCTCGCGGCCCTCGCGGCCGCCCACGAGACCGAGGCCTTCACGGCTCGCCTCACGCGCGGTCTGTCACGCTCACTCACCGTGATCGTCCCCCTGACCGTTTTTTTCGTAGTGATGGCCCAACCCATCGTGGCCATTTTCTTACATCACGCGGACGCTCGTCATCCTCTGCGGGTGGGCGTCGCCCTGGCCGTGCTCGCCGCGGGCTTACCCGGATTCACGGTCTTTCAAATCTCGATACGCGCCCTGCAAAGCTTGCAACTCGCCCGTGAAGCCTTCTGGCTGTACTTCGTGGAGAATCTACTCACGGTTGTCATCGCGGTGCTGATCGGGCAACACTCCTTCGGTGGTCTGATGGCCTCTATTTCTCTCGCCTATACCCTGGCGGCCATCGTGGCGATGGCGGTTCTTCACGAGAAAGGCATTTATCTCCTCCCCTCACTACGTGAACGAGATTTCCGCATCACCGCCGCGTGGTCGCTCGTCGGCGCCATGATCATGGCCTTGGTCTACAACCTCTACAACTGGACCACGGGGCTGGGGCTATTCGCGCGCACCGTGGTGGCCGGTGGCACGGGCGTGGGCGTCGTATTGGTGGGTCGCTTCTGGATTCTTGGACGTGACGCTCGTGCGGCGCGTCAAGTGCGAGACTAGAAACAACTAACCAAGGAGTTGCCATGGCAAAAATTCGTGTCGTTACCGACAGCGCCAGTGACTTACCCGCCGCCCTTTGCACCGAGTTGGGCATCGACATCGTGCCCCTGTCCATTCGCTTTGGCAACGACGAGTACACCGATCGCCTGGACCTCACCGCCGACGAATTCTGGGCCAAGTGCCACGCGTCCGCGGAACTCCCCGAAACGGCCGCTCCGGCTCCGGGTCTCTTTCAAGCCGCCTACCAGCGCGCCCTCGACGATGGTTGCGACGGGGTCATTGTCGTTGCCCTCTCGGAAGAATTATCCGCCACCTATCAGTCAGCCACTCTGGGGGCCCAGGCCATGGAGGGTGCCATTGCGGTGCGCGTCGTGAATTCCTTGGCGGTTTCCATGGCGCAAGGCCTCATCGCTCTGGAGGTGGCCGAAGCAGCGCAGAAGGGAGCGACCCTCGACGAACTGGTTGCCCTGTGCGAGTCGGCCGCTCATCGCGGCGGAGTCATCGCCACCATTAATACTCTCGAGCACCTCATCAAGGGTGGTCGTCTCAAGGGGGCGAAAGCCCTCCTCGGTTCCATGCTGTCGGTCAAGCCCATCTTGAAGCTCGAAGGGGGATTGGTCGTCGAAGCGGGTCGCGCGCGTACTCGTTCGAAGGCTTTCGCTGCCTGCGTGGATGAGGCACGGGCCGCCGGGCCACTGCGTCGCTTGGCGGTGGTGCACGGCTCCGCCGATGACGTGAACACTTTGGTCGAGCTCGCCGGCGCCCTCAGCACCGAAATTCCTTTAGTGATTGCGGACATTGGACCAGTAGTCGGCACCCACGGTGGTCCCGGCATCGCCGGTCTGTGCTGGTTGCGCGCCTAAACGAAATTCACGCAGAGTAAGTTCGTGGTGTGAGTGAGACGCCCCGCGACCCCGACGACCTTGTAGGACGTCTCCTCGGTGGACTCGATGACGTCCTCGATCAGATTCACGATCGGCTCTTACGCCCCATCATCATGGTGGTGCGGGCCCTTTCGTACGGTGTCGTGTTCGTCACGCTGGCCGTCATTCTCCTGATCTGCGTAACCATTGGGCTCGTACGTCTCCTCGACGTCTACGCCTTCGCGCAACACCCTTGGGCCAGCGACCTCGTGCTGGGCGGATTGTTTGTTCTCGTCGGACTTGTAATCTGGCGTCGCCGTCGTCCACCGACCTCACGAAAGTAAGTCATGTCGCAACACACTCGGGTTCTCATCATTGGTTCTGGTCCCTCGGGACTCACCGCCGCGATTTACAGTGCGCGCGCCCAACTCTCGCCCATCGTTATTGAAGGTGAGCCTTCTTCCACCACCGACCAGCCCGGTGGCCAGCTCATGGTGACCACCGAGGTCGAAAACTTCCCCGGCTTTCCCGACGGCATCATGGGACCGGAGCTCATGGCCAACATGCGCGCCCAGGCGCTGCGTTTCGGTGCGCGCATGGAAGTGACCAAGGTGCAAAAGATCGATCTTGGCCAGCGGCCCTTCCGCGCCTGGCTAACGGACGACGTGGAGCCGAGTATTACCGCCGATACGGTCATTATCGCTACCGGGGCACGTTCGTTGATGTTGGACGTTCCGGGAGAAGCCCGACTGTTGAGCCACGGACTGTCTACATGTGCCACCTGTGACGGCTTCTTCTTCCGCGGCCACGACATTGCCGTGGTGGGAGGGGGCGACTCCGCTCTCGAAGAAGCGATTTTCCTGACACGTTTTGCCAATACCGTGACCCTGGTGCACCGACGCGACAGCCTGCGGGCGTCGAAGATTATGCAAGACCGGGCGCTGGCCAATCCCAAGATTCGATTCGCGTGGAACTCGCAAGTCACCGAAGTTCTCGGCGACGAGAAAGTCAGCGGCCTCGCCCTGCGGGACACCTTGACGGGTGACAGCCGTGTTCTCGACGTCACCGGCGTGTTCATTGCCATTGGACACGTACCCAATACCGACATCGTGGCGGAACACCTCGAGCGTCACGACAACGGTTACATCGTGACCGGGCCCGGATCTTTCACCAGCGTCGACGGTGTCTTCGCGGCCGGCGACGTACAAGACCACGAATATCGTCAGGCGATTACCTCAGCCGGTTCGGGTTGCATGGCGGCGATCGATGCCGAACGCTGGCTCGAAGCCCAGGGGATGTAGGCGAACGCACGCCGCTCTTAGTTGGTAGCCTCTCTGCACGGAGGTTGTTATGAGTGACACAATTAAGACCCTGACCGACGCCACTTTCCAAGAAGTGGTGAAATCGTCAGAACTGCCCATTCTCGTGGATTTCTGGGCTGAATGGTGCGGTCCCTGCAAGCAGATTGCCCCCATTCTGGAGGAATTGGCCGCCGAGCAGTCCGACAAGTTCGTCATCGGCAAGCTCGACGTCGACGTCAACGTGGCCACCGCCACTCAGTACAACGTCATGAGTATTCCGACACTTCTCCTCTTTAAGGATGGCGAAATTGTGGCTCGTTTAGTCGGCGCCAAGCCCAAGGGTGCCCTGCTCCAGGAAATCACCCAGAATCTCTAGGGTGAGAGCGCGGAGAATCTCCGCGTGTGTCCTTCACTAAAGGTGTCGCCATGTCCGCTTTAACCAAGGCCCAGTTGCTCGATGCTCAAAAACGTTTGCAATCATTGGGGATTCTTGACGCTCATCATGACTCTGCCCTTATGGACGACCAACTTCGTAACGCATTCGTAACCTTCGCCCAGGAGCAGGGTTTGGGTTCCGGCGCCGACGTTGATCTCGACCTCTACGAAAAACTACGCGAGACCACTCACGATTTGGGCTCGCGTTTATTGTTTTTTCGAACTCCGCACATGCGCGGCGCCGACATTCGTCGACTGCAAGAACTCCTCGCCCTCCTCGGTTTTAATCCGGGAACAATTGACGGGATCTTTGGTCCCCGTACGCGTGCCGCGGTCTCGGACTTTCAGGCAAATTGCACCCTGCCGGTAGACGGTACTTTGACCCACGCGACGCTGGTGGAGCTCGAACGTTTGAGTTCTCGGAGTGAAGGACGCACGCTCGTTACCGAAATTCACGATGCCATCAAGCCGGAACCGACTGATTTGTAAAATAACGGGGGTTTTCAACAATCCCTCAGGCCGTGCCGCTCTCTAAAACCCTAAAAACGTGGGTATATACTCGGGCACTTTGAAATGAATTGCTAACAACCCACAAGTTCATGCACAGGTTGGGGATAACTTCAACTTGAACTTGAAGGTTGAGACTTATTTATTCTTGGAAATCCGCCCGTAGATACGTTCCAGGTCATCAAGGTCGGCAAAGTCAATAACGATTTTCCCATTCCGGCCCTTGAGATCTACGTGGACACGAGTGTCGAGAAAGTCCTCCAGCAGGTGCTCGAGTTCCGCCACGCTGGCGTCCGGGACGGGACGGAGCGTGGGGGGCTTCCCGCCACCGGTGGCGGTCTTGGGGCTGGGAGTCGTTGGCTTGGGGGTCAAGATTGCGCGCACGGCTTCCTCGGTAGTGCGGACCGACCAGTCTCCCTGTCCAATCTTGGTGACCATGGCGGCCTGCTGCTCGTGATTGACCAGACTGAGGAGGGCACGGGCGTGGCCCGCCGAAATGAGTCCCTTAGCCAGGGCCGCCTGCGCGACCTCGCCCAGCTGGAGAAGGCGAAGGGTGTTGGTCACGGTCGCACGGCTCTTGCCGACTCGAAGGGCCACGTTGTCGTGCGTCAGATCAAAATCATCGATGAGCTGCTGGTAGGCAGCCGCTTCTTCCAGCGGGTGGAGGTCTACGCGGTGAAGGTTCTCCACCACGGCCTGCTCGAGGCTGAGTCGGTCGTTGACCTCATCTTGCACCAGCACGGGGACCACGCTGAGTCCGGCCATCTTGGCGGCGCGGAGGCGGCGCTCACCAGCGATGAGTTCGTAAGCGCCTGCTCCGTCCGCTGAAGGGCGGACAATCAGGGGTTGGAGGACCCCCATCTCCTTAATGGAGGCGGCCAGGGATTCGAGTGAGCTCTCGTCAAAGGTCAGACGTGGTTGAAAGCGGTTGGCCACGATTTCGGTGAGGGCGACGATCCGCAGGGGAGTCGTCTCGATGACGTCGCTCTCCTCGCTACCGGGAGCGCTGTCGGGGATAAGGGCCCCAAGGCCCTTTCCTAATCCAGTCTTTCTAGCCATTGCTGATCTCCTTTGATAGGGCCACGTAGGCCAGGGCACCGGTAGAGGTGGGGTCGAAGGCGGTGATGGGCTGACCGAAGGACGGGGCCTCGGCTAAACGGACGGTGCGGGGGATGGTGGTCGCACACAGCTGGTCGGGGAAGACCCGCTTAACTTCTGCAGCCACATCCAGGGTGAGGTTGTTGCGCCCGTCGTACATCGTCAAAACCACCTTAGAAATGGACAAAGTGGGGTTCAGGCTCTTCTGGACCAGGTCCACGATTTTCTGGAGCTGGGTCAAACCCTCGAGGGCGTAGAACTCGCACTGCACGGGCACCAATATGTCTGTCGCGGCCGCGAAGGCGTTGATGGTAATCAGCCCCAGGGACGGGGGGCAGTCGATCATGATGTAGTCAAAATCACCGTCCACGGTAGCAATCGCCTGGCGCAGACGTAATTCCCGCACGAGGGCGGAACTAAGTTCCTGTTCCACGGCCGCGAGGTCCAAATTGGCTGGCGCTACGAAGAGGTTAGGGTAGCCGGTCGGTTCCACGACGTCCACCAGGGGAGCCTCGTTCAAGAGAACCTCATACATAGAAGCTTCGAATTGGCGGGAGTCCACACCGACACCAGTAGTCGCATTCCCCTGTGGGTCAAGGTCAATAATCAGTACCCGAAAACCCAAATTAGCCAAGCAGGCACTGAGGTTTACGGTAGTCGTGGTCTTGCCCACACCACCCTTTTGGTTAGCGACCGCAAAGATGCGGGTCTGCTTCACTTCAGTCATGATCCTCATTCCGACAGGCCAACTCGCGGTCGAAACGACCGGTTGGCACCTACCTATCTAACTAGGTCCCACTAGTTCCGTCAAGTGGAATTTTGCCGCAGAAGGAATGTTCCACGTGGAACATCTGCCCGAGGCCCGTTTTTCGCCGTCCCGGCGGTGAAATTGTTCCACGTGGAACAATCGCGGGCACCGGCACTCCAAGGATCGGTCGGGCTACGCCGTGATCACGTTAGTCACCGTGAAGCGTGCGGCGGAAGGTGCCAATACTGCTGGCCGGACAAACTGCAATATAACCGCGACAAATGTTCCACGTGGAACATTTTCTAAAAGAGGGGGTGTTTCCCTGGGGTTCCGTTATTTCTGGGGTACTGCGAAGGGGTCTCTTCCACCTTGTGAATGACCTGGAAGCCTGCTGACTCCCATACGTACTCCCCGCGGGCCAAGCCTAGGGTGTTGAGGCCCTTTTCTGGCCAGCGTTCCTCCTGCTGGGCGTCCGGTGGTTCGGAAACGATGAGGACTCCCCCGACGGACAAGAACCGGGCGGCACACTCGGCCGTCACGGCCGGTGGCCCAAAGGATCGAGAGGTGACCAGTTCGAAGCGGCCCTGCAGGTCCTCCTCGTAGGCCAGCTCTTCGGCCCGACCAATGACGACCTGAGCACTCGTGGGGGCACCATCCCAGGCCAGAACTTCTTCGAGGAAGGTAGCCCGCTTGGTCATGGCGTCGAGAAGGGTGGCGGGGTTCTGCCAACGGTCTAAAATGACGAGTCCCGGTAGTCCCCCTCCGCTTCCCAGATCGAGAAAGTTAGCGGGCGGAGCCTGACGGAGACCTTCCCACACGGTCGCAAAGCCCAGGGCGTGGGCGACGTGTGGCTCCAGGGCATTGGGGCCTAAAAAGCCACGCGCCCTCGATTCCTCGAGGGCGCGGGACAACCATGGTGAAGTGGACGTCACAATTATGCGGGAGCCACCACGATGAATCTGCGGGGTTCCTCTCCTTCGGAGCGAGTGGTCACGGTGGTGGTTTCGGTCAAGGAGTCGTGAATGGCCTTGCGGTCAGCAGCCGACATTGGCTCCAGGGCACGCTCTTCACCAGTCTCGAGAACCTCGGCCGCAACCTGCTGCGCAAAGCGGCCCAGGGCGGCAACGCGGCGCTCGCGATACTGCGCCACGTCGACCAAGATCCGGTCAGTGCGGGCGGGGCTCTTGGACTGCACCACGGTGCGGGTGACCTCTTGAACGGCCTGGAGCGTGGTGCCACGAGGGCCCACCAGTACTCCCAGTTCGGTCGGGGGATTGGCGTTAACAGCCAATTCCACGGTTTCGGCGTCAATCTCCTTGACGGTGACCTCGGCGGTCAAATTCATTGCCACCAGGAGTCCTTCGAGGAACTCCTTGGCGATCTTGGCTTGTTCGGCCAGGGTGATTCCTTCAGCCATGTTTGTCTCCTTAGGTTGGCGTGCGGGTCTATCGGTTGTTTTCGGACGACTGTCAGGTCGGCGCTCTCGGGGTGCGCGGGCTTCGCCCGTGGCGGGGGTGTCAGAGCGACGGGGGCGGTCATTGGAACGACCACCCTCTCGCTTGGGGGGACCTTGACGACCCGCACGCTTGGGGCGAGGGGAAGTCGGTCGGACGCGAGCGCGAACGCGAGCTTCGCCACGAACCCGGCCAAAGAGACCGGCTTTCGGCTCTTCGATGACTTCAACGTCCGCGTCCCCCGAGCCAACACCGAGGTGCTGCAAGGCGCGTTCCGTGGCCTCTTCAATTGATTTTCCTGTGGTTTCTACCCAATCCATGATTTACCGATCCTTTCGTTCGCGCTTGGCTTTCGAGCGCGGGTGTTCTTTCTTTTGGTTGAGGGTTGAGGGTTTGTCTGCCTCAACCACTGCTGCGAGGGGGGCCGACGCCTCCTTCTTGTTTCTTTCGTGATTCGGGTTTGAGATACCCGTTCTAAAGAGGATGTCCTGGGTGGCAATGCGCACCAGGGTGGAAACGATCATATAGAGAACGACCGCGGCGGGAATGACGATATAGAAATACGCGAACATCACCGGCATAATGCGCTGCATCATCAACTGCTGCTTGGGCATGGGCTGACCCGCCTTCACGCTGCGACGGTTAATTTGTGCCATTTGGAACCACTGCAAAAATACTGCAAAGGCAACAAAAGCAAAGAAGGGAACTGCTTCAATGACAGACCCATGATGGCTAAATGGCTTGAGAGATAGGTCTACCCCAAATGACTTAATTTGACCAACATGTGACTGTAGATCATGGAACATTTTAGAGCTTGTTGGAATGTAGCGCGGGGCTCCCACCAGGGTGGGGCCGTTGCGGCCAGGAACGGTGACCGTTTCGGCGAGACCTTTAATAACGGAGTACAAAACAAAGAGGAATGGGCCCTGAACAATCACCGGGAGGCAGCCACTCAGCGGGTTGGCCCCTTCTTCCTTATATAACTTCATCATCGCTTCGTTGAGGGCTTGGCGGTTTTCCGGTCCCTTAAATTCCGCCTGGAGCTTCTTCATCTGCGGCTGCAGGCGCTGCATCGCCAACATTGACTTGGTCTGCTTGATCGTCAAGGGCGTCAATACCAGCATGATGACAATCGTCAAAGCCGCAATCGCAAAGACGTAGTTCGGCACGAGTTGGTAGAAACTGGCGAGGAGCCAGCCAAAGAAGTGGAACACCGGCTGGAAGATTGAACTCACGGTGTGGACAATGCCCGTAGAGGCGATAATACTCATGGATTCTCAGCTTTCTCGAGAAGGGACGGGGTCAACGCCATGGCCCCCGAATGGGTGGCAGCGAAGAATACGGCGAAGGGCGAGTCCGAGGCCCCGCAACGCGCCATGGGTCTCGATGGACTCCATGGCGTAGGCGGAGCAGCTGGGGTAGAAGCGACACGGCGACAGACGGCCGGCCGACAGGTACTGGTAGGCACGAATGGGAGCAGTCAGCGCGACCACCTGGGGTCGCTTAGAGAAGGTTGCCACGCCGGAGCGCTCCTTCAACGTGCTGCTGTAGCTCAACATATGTAAGATCTTTCGTCCCAATATCGCATTTGATCAGGTATATTCCTGTCGGTCTCGGAGGGCTAAATTCGTCCATTATTCGGCGGAGCCGACGGCGAATCTGGTTTCGTTCCACGGCATTTCCCACAGAAGTGCTAATGGCGTAGGCCACCGAACACCCCTCTCCGAGCTCATTCGATGCCACATAGTGGATACGAATTGGCCCGCTACGCCCCCGCGAGGAGGGCCGGGCCAGTTGCTCGAAGTGCCGGCGGGAACGAACCCGTCCAGGCATGCCGATCAGACCGTCAGCGAGTGGCGACCCTTGTCACGGCGCGACTTCAAAATGGAGCGGCCGGCGCGGGTCCGCATCCGGGCACGAAAACCATGTGTTTTCGCACGCTTTCGGTTATTTGGCTGATATGTACGCTTCACGAGAACCTCATCTCAAGAACTGGGTTGGTAGCGCTTCCGGACCTCCTGGAGGCGGTGGCGATACCACGACTTGGAAGTCTATCGTCTCGCGCGGATCGAGGGACGAAAACCATTTGCGTGGGGCTGTGGATATCGGCTAGGGTGACCCTTCTTGCGGGCGGAGGGGCCAGTAAGGACCCGGATTTATCCTGTGGATAAGCCTGGGGAGTGACTGTGGAGGAAGATGTGCTGACTGTTAACGAATCATGGGTTTCCATTAGAGATTCCATACAATCAAAGGTGCAAGCCGCCGCCTGGCAGGCAGGGCTATCGTCAATTCAACTTGTGGATATCTCTGAAAACGTCATTACCCTCGGCGTCCCTAATCAGATTCAATTTACCCGTATCAACCAGCGCTTCATGCCCCTCCTAGAAGAGTCGTCCCGCTCCGTCCTTGGGGATCACATCACCGTGCAGCTGACGGTCCGCAGTGATTACGATTCCCCCTCCTCACTTTCCGACCCCGAAGTCGATCTCGTTGCTCCCCCGCAAGTGACCGCGGCCCCCGTCCGTCCCAGCACGCCCGCCGAGAACACCGGCCGTCTCGACCCGCGCATGACCTTCGAAAGCTACGTGCAGGGGAGCTCCAACCGCTTGGCCTTCGCCGCGGCCCAAACGGTCGCCGAAACCCCTGGGCGGGCCTACAACCCTTTGATGATCTACGGCAAGTCGGGACTGGGGAAAACCCACCTACTGCACGCGATCGGGAACTACATCCACGACCATTACCCCCACAAGCGGGTGCTCTACGTCTCGACCGAGACTTTCCTGAGTGACTTCATTCGTGCCATTCAACAGCGAACCCAGATGGCCCTTCAAGAGCGCTACCGCGAATGTGACGTCCTTCTGATTGACGACATCCAATTCATGCTCACGCGTGGCGATAGCTTCCACGAGGAGATCTTCCACACCTACAACACCCTCCATGGCCAAGGCAAGCAGGTGGTTCTCACGAGTGACCAAGATCCCCGTGACCTCACGGGACTTCAGGAGCGCTTCCGTAGCCGTCTCTTGCAGGGACTGGTGACCGAGGTGGATCAACCCGACCTCGAAACGCGCATCGCTATTTTGCGGGTAAAGGCCGAGGCTGATGGGGTAACCCTTCCCAACGATGTCGTTGAATTCATCGCCAATCGCGTGCGGGACAACATCCGTGAGTTGGAAGGTTCGGTGACCATGCTCCGTGCCCACGCCAATCTTCGCCAGGAACCCATTTCTCTGGATTTGGCGAAGAAATACCTGACCAACCTAGGTAGCGAGCAGATTGTTCTGCGCCCCGACGCGATTATGACGACGGTGGCTGACTACTTCGGCCTCAGCGTGCCCGAACTAACCGGTCCTAAGCGGCTGCGGCCATTAGTGCACGCCCGTCACATCGCCATGTTTCTCATGCGCGAACTCCTGAGCGATTACTCCTACCCCATGATCGCCAAACTCTTTGACAACCGCAATCACACCACGGTGATCAGCGCGGTAGAGAAGGTTAAAACCCAACTCACCTCGAATGCCGAGATGTTCAACCAGGTGAGCGCCCTGCGTCGCCAACTTGAAGGGGAGACTCGCTGAGCTGTGCTCAATCTGATGATGTTCTTGTGGAAAGTTGGTGTCTAAATCCTTTCTCCTCCACATCACTTGAAGGTTGAATTCATCTACTTGAAGTATTTATTCACAGAGCTGTTGTTTCTCATAAAATCACTTTTGCCACTTCGTCAGGGTTTTTGTAGAGTTAGACACAATCCACAGCCCTACTACTACTAAGAATCTCTCTATAACCTTTTCCACGCCGTAATCTCAAGAGAGCGAAAGGCCCTTATGAAGTTCAAATCAGAACGCGACATCCTCGTTGACGCCCTTGGTGGGGCGGCACGAGTTGTATCTACCCGCTCACCCGGGGCCACCTCCGGAATCCTTCTCGCCCTCTCCGGTAACCAGCTCACCATCACGGGAACCGATCTCGACCTGACCGTTCGCACGGTGGTTGACGTCATTGGTTACGAAGATGGCGCCTGTGTGGTGCCCGCACGATTAATCACCGATGCTGTTCGCTCACTCTCCTCAGGGGCGGTGACTATTTCCTCAAAAGACGAAACGGTAGAAATTTCTCTCGACCGTGCCAAATTCTCCCTTCGCACTTTCAATGTCGTGGACTACCCCAAACTCCCCGCCATTCCCACACCCTCCACCTCACTCGCCGCCCTTGAACTCACCCAAGGCCTCACCCAAGTTGTTCGTGCGTCGAGCAACGACGACGCGCGCCCACTCTTAACGGGGGTTCTTTTTACCCCCGAAGCTACGGGCCTTCGCCTGGTGGCGACGGACTCGTACCGCTTAGCCATTCGCGACCTCGCAGGAGCCACCAACATCGGTGGCGAGAAAGATCTCCTCGTTCCCTCGAAGGCCCTGCAGGAACTTCAACGCGCCGCATCATCACTGTCACTAGACGCCGAGATCAGTGTTTCCATCACCGATGCCGAAATCTGCTTCACGGCGGGGCTCACCACCATTTCCTCGCGACTCATCGACGGGAACTACCCCGACTATCGCCAATTAATTCCCGTGAGCTACCCCAACCAACTCCGCGTGGCCAAAGACACACTCCTGACCTCGCTCCGTCGCGCCAAGTTGTTGGCGAACGACCAGACCAGCTCGGTTCGCCTGACCTTGACGGCGAGCGGTGTGGACATCACTACCCAAAGTCACGACAAGGGTGAAGTTACCGACAACGTCGATGGTGACTACGTGGGTGAAGAGCTCACCATTGCCTTCAACCCGGCCTTCTTGATCGAAGGAATCGAAGCGGTGAATGGCGACGAAGTGATTTTGGAGACTTCCGACTCTTCTCGACCGGCCATGATTCATGGGGTGGACGACGTCACGTACCGCTACCTCCTCATGCCCGTTCGCGTTCAGTAGTTTCCCGGCCGCTGCATGGGCCTCCACGAACTAGAACTACGCAACTTTCGACTCTTTGACCACCTCGCTCTACGTTTCGAAGCCGACTCCGTCACCGTAATGCAGTCGGAAAACGGCACCGGAAAGACGTCGGTGCTCGAAGCGATCTACGCCCTGGCCACCGCGTCGTCCTTCCGGACACACTCGGCGGCCGACATGGTGCGCACGGGTGAGGGTTTGGCGGAGGTGCACGGGGTGATGAGTCACCAGCAACGGCGCGTCCAAATCGACCTGACCTTGACCAGGGGGGCCCGCAACGTCACCAAGAAAATGCTGGTGAACGGCCAGCGACCCCGATCGCGTGCCGACATCAGCGCCGCGCTCCCCGTCACGGTGTTCACTCCCGAAGGTGTCGACATGGTTCGTCACGGGCCCGATCAACGCCGTATCTTCCTCACCAACGTGGTCACCGACGTGGATCTCACGGCGGGAGAAATGGTGGAGCGTTTCGAACGAACCCTGCGCCAGCGCAACGCGTTCTTGAAAGCCCTGCGCGGCGACAACCCGTCCCCGAGCCAGCGCGATGAACTCGCGGTGTGGGACGGAGACTTCGTGGCCACTAGTCACGCCCTCGTGGCGGTGCGAGAAAAAATCGTCGCGGCCCTCTCACCCCTGGTGTCTGATTTCTATGAACAGCTATCGCTGAAAGCCAGCGATATTCGGGTTAACTACGAACGTTCCTGGAACGGTGATCTCGCCAGCGCTCTCCCCGGGGCGTGGCGCGACGACCTCGCGCGTGGGTATTCCACCCTGGGCCCGCAGCGCGACGATTTATTGGTGAGTATTAACGGTCGCGACGCCCGTCGTCAGGCCTCGCAGGGTGAGCAACGATCCCTCGCCTTGGCTCTGCGACTGGCGGGGCACGAATTGGTTCGCGTGTCGCGACGAGTGGATCCCCTCTTGTTGCTCGACGACGTATTTTCTGAACTAGATCCCGGCCGCTCTCACCGCCTGTTAGGTCTGCTCCCCGTCGGCCAGACACTAGTAACCACGGCGATTCCGCTTGCGGTGGACCTCCCCGTGGCGCACACCATCGACCTGAGCAAGGTGACTCGTGGCGCGCTTTAACGAAGGCCCGGCACCCTTGGGAGAGTCCCTCCGGCGATTCGCCATGCGATATCGCAAGATCGACCTGGACGCGATCGGTGCCATTCGCGAACGTTGGTCGGGCGTGGTGGGAGAGGCTCTCGCGACGCGGTGCGAACCTACGTCAGTGCGAGACGGGGTGTTGTTGGTGAAGGTCGCATCGGGTGCTGTCGCTCAAAAAATCCTCTCGGAAGAAGTGCGAATTATTGCGGCCTACGAAGACCTCGGCGAGCACGCTCCGCGAGCGGTGCGCACCGTCCTGGCGTAAAAAACATCCCAAGTTTTGGGTCGGTGAGACACCAAAATGTCACCCCCAACGAGTAGGATTTTGACGAGCAAATTCGTTCCACGTGACGACATTTGTGATGACAAAATCTGATTGAAAGGATGGCTTCGTGGCCGAAAAGACCAAGGGGTCCTCTAGCTACGGCGCCAGTGACATCACCGTCCTCGAAGGGCTCGATCCTGTCCGCGTTCGCCCCGGCATGTACATCGGCTCCACCGGTCCTGCCGGTCTTCACCACCTGATTTGGGAAGTCGTCGATAACGCCGTCGACGAGGCCATGGCGGGTCACTGTACGCGTATTGACGTCACGTTGATGAAAGACGGCAGTTGCCGCGTCGTGGACGACGGCCGCGGTATTCCGGTGGACGAACACCCCCAGTACCCGGGTAAGACGGCGGCGGAAATCGTTTTGACCGTGCTGCACGCGGGAGGAAAGTTCGGCGGTGGTGGGTACAAGGTCTCCGGTGGACTCCACGGAGTGGGAATCTCGGTCGTGAATGCCCTTTCGACCGTCCTGCACCTCGAAATCGACCGCAACGGCGATCACCACGAGCTGATGTTTAAAGAGGGCGGCCGAGTTCAGGGGCCCATGAAGGTCACCGGCAAGGCCCCTCGCGACCGCACGGGTACCACGGTCACCTTTACCCCGGATCCCAGCATCTTCGAAGAGACGGAGTTCCGCGCTCAGACGGTCGTGGAGCGCCTTCAGATCATGGCCTTCTTGAACAAGGGCCTCGAGATTCGTTTCGAAGACCAGCGCGCCGGTCGCGAAGCGAAAGAAGTCTTCAAGTACAGCGGTGGCATCGCGGACTACGTGCGCCACCTCAACGCCAGCAAGGAATCACTCTTCCGCAAGGTGGGTGTCTACGAAGTCATCGAAGAGACGCAAGAAGTTGAGGTGGCCTTCCAATGGAACACCGGATATCACGAGTCCATCCACTCCTTCGCCAACGGTATTTCCACCATTGAGGGTGGAATGCACGAGGTGGGTTTCCGTACCGCCGTTACCAGCGTCATCAACAAGTACGCCCGCAAGCGCAACTTGTTGAAGGAAAAAGAAGAGAACCTCACGGGTGACGACATTCGTGAAGGCCTGACCTGCATTATTTCTGTTCGCTTGACCGAACCGCAGTTCGAAGGCCAGACCAAGGCCAAGCTCGGAAACGTGTCGATGCGATCCCTGGTGGAGAAGGCTACGAACGAAAAACTGACCGAGTGGCTCGAAGAGAACCCGAAAGAGGGCGGCCAGATTGTGGCCAAGTCCATTCAGGCCTCGCGCGCGCGCATGGCGGCGCAGCAAGCTAAAGCACTCACTCGTCGAAAGAACTCCCTCGACGGCGCGGGACTACCCGGAAAGCTCGTGGACTGCTCGTCGCGAGATCGTCGCGAGTGCGAACTCTTCATCGTGGAAGGTAACTCCGCCGGTGGTTCGGCCAAGGACGCACGTGATCCACGCAATCAGGCCATCTTGCCGATTCGAGGAAAAATTCTCAACGTCGAAAAAGCACGCACCGACAAAATTCTGAAGAACACCGAAATCCAGGCCCTCATCGCGGCCATTGGCGCGGGCGTGGAATCGGACTTCGACGTATCGAAGATTCGCTACGACAAGGTCATCCTCCTGGCGGACGCCGACGTCGACGGGAGCCACATTCGTACTTTGTTGCTGACCTTCTTCTTCCGTCAAATGAAGTCACTGGTGGACGAAGGGCACATCTACGTGGCGCAACCACCCCTGTATTCGACATTGGTCGGAAAAGAAAAGGTGTATCTCCGGGACGACGCCGCCAAGGCAGCGTTTTTGGCTGCGCACCCCGACCACAAAAACGACTTCGCTCGCTTGAAAGGTCTCGGCGAGATGGACTTCGACGAGCTCAAAGAAACGACCATGGACCCGACCAAGCGCGCCCTCCTGCAGATCACCGTGGAGCAGGCAGCCCTGGCGGACGAAGTGTGTTCCATTTTGATGGGGGACGACGTGCCGCAGCGACGTCACTTCATCCAAACCAACGCAAAGGATGTTCGTTTCCTAGACATCTAGGACGCGAGAAATTGATATGGCCGGCAAAAAGAAGATTGAACCAGTAGTAGCGCCCGACGTGGTCCTCGGCTACATCGAGCCCATCGAAATCAACCTCGAGATGGAGCGCTCCTTCTTGGAGTACTCCATGTCGGTCATCGTCTCGCGCGCCTTGCCCGACGTGCGCGACGGACTCAAGCCCGTGCACCGTCGGATTTTGTACTCGATGTTCGACCAAGGCCTTCGCCCCGACCGTCCCCACACCAAGTGCGCCAAAGTGGTCGGCGAAGTGATGGGTAACTATCACCCACACGGTGACAGCTCGATTTACGACGCGCTGGTGCGTATGGTCCAAGACTTCGCCATGCGCCATCCTTTGATTTCGGGACACGGAAACTTTGGAGGAACTGGTGCTGATGAAGGTGCCGCCGCCATGCGCTACACCGAATGCCGCCTCGCCCCCCTCGCGTTGGAGTTGATGGACTCCATCGACGAAGACACGGTGAATTTCGAGCCCAACTACGACAACTCGACCCAACAGCCCACGGTGATGCCGTCACGCTTCCCCAACCTCTTGGTGAACGGCTCACAGGGCATTGCGGTGGGAATGGCGACGAAGATTCCGCCGCACAACTTGGGCGAAATCATCGACGCCACCTTGCACCTTTTGGCTGCGCCGTCAGCCACCCCCGACGATCTCATGGCCTACGTCAAGGGTCCGGACTTTCCTACCGGCGCCCAGATTCTCGGACGCCAAGGAATTCTTGACGCTTATCGCACGGGTCGCGGCTCCATCAAAATGCGCGCCGTGGCGGAAATTGAAGAAGTACGCGACAGCGTACGTATCGTCATCACTGAGTTCCCCTACGAAGTGTCGGTCGAATCAATCGAGGAGAAAATTCACGATCTGGTGAAGTCGGGTGAACTCGACGGCATTGCCGAAGTGCAGAACGACTCGGCAAACCGCAAGTCACGCCTCGTGGTCCGCATGAAGCGCGACGCCAACGCCAACGTGGTCCTCAACAAGCTGTACAAGATGACCAGTCTGCAGACCACTTTCTCGGTCAACATGCTGGCCCTGGTCGACGGCGTGCCCCGCACCTTGAATCTCCAACAGGCGCTCACGCACTACATCGCCCACCAGGTCGAGGTCATTACCCGCCGTACCCAGTTCCGTTTACGCAAGGCCGAAGCCCGTGCGCACATCGTCGAGGGCCTCTTGAAGGCCATTGACATGCTGGATTTGGTGATTGCCACCATTCGTGGATCGGATGACCGCCCGTCGGCCCGCGCGGCCTTAATGGCCGCCCCCTTCGAATTCTCCGAGGAGCAGGCCAATCACATTTTGGATATGACCCTGGGCCGCCTCACGCGCATCGGGCGCAGCGAACTCGAGGAAGAAATGGCGAAGTTGCGCGTCGTCATCGCCGAATTGCAGAGCATCTTGGCCAGTGACGTGAAGTTGCGCGGCGTGATTGCCGATGAGATCACCGTTATTCGCGACAAGTACGCGAACGAGCGTCGCACCCAAATTGTGAATGACCCGGGTGAACTCGGAACCGAAGACTTGATTGATGACGAAGAAATCGTCATCACCATGACGCAGGCTGGATACGTCAAGGCCGTGCAGACCGCTGCCTTCCGCACCCAGGGTCGTGGCGGACGTGGGGTGCAGGGAGCGAAATTGAAGGACGAAGACTTCGTCGATCAAATTCTCTATACCACCACGCACTCGTATTTATTGTTGTTCTCGAATCGCGGAAGGGTGTTCCGCCTGCGAGGCCACGAGATACCGATGAAGGAGCGCACGGCCAAGGGAACGGCCATCGTCAACCTCTTGAATCTCCACCCCAACGAGAAGATTCAAGCCATCGTGACCACGACCGATTTCCCACAGGACAAGTTCTTGGTGTTTGCCACCAAGGACGGCACGGTGAAGAAGACCGCCTTCAGCGAATACGACAAGTCGCGTCGTGAAGGCTGGATTGCCATCAAGCTGCGCGACGGCGACGAAGTGGTGCGCGTGGTGGCCACCTCGGGTAACGACGACTTAATGATTGTTACCTATCGGGGCACGGCCATTCGCTTCTCGGAGACCGAAGTGCGCGAAGTGGGTCGTGACTCCACCGGAGTTCGTGGCATCAAGCTCAAGGCCGACGACTCGGCTATTTCACTGGACGTGGTGCAAGAAGATGCCGATCTGTTGCTGGTGACAGACTCGGGCTTCGGCAAGCGCGTGAAGGTGGAGCGATTCAATCGTCAAGGCCGGGGAGGTCAGGGCGTGCGCGCCATCAAGCTTTCCGCCGCCCGTGGTTTTGTGGTGTCGGCCTTTATGGCGGGCCTCAAGGATGAAATTCTTCTGGCGTCGAGCGGAGGGGTATTAATTCGCACGCCCGCGAAAGAAGTTTCGTCGCAAGGCCGTGACGCCACGGGCGTGCGCGTCATGAACCTTGATGAAGGCCACGTGGTGGCGACCGCCGCCCTCGTGCCCCTCGAAGAAGACGAAGACTAAGAAGCCCGCCGAGCCCAGGCTCGTTGCAGCACACTGAGTAGTTGTTCCGGAGGTTGAGCCCCCGTTACCAAAAACTTTTCGTCGATCAAAAAGGCCGGAACACCGCCAATGCCTAAGTCCATGGCCCGGGACTCGTCGTCGCGAACCTCACTCACGTAGCGGTCACTCTGCAGGACGTCGTTGACGTCTGCGAGGCCGTGTGCTTCCCCCACGGCGACCAACACAGAACGATCGCTTACCAGAAGGCCTTCGCAGAAGTAGGCCCGGAAGAGCGATTCGCTGACTTCCGGTGCGCAGTGGTGCGCCGCGGCGTGCGCGATGAGTCGATGCGCGTCGAAGGTGTTGGTGTGTTGGGCGGCCTTCATGTTCCAGGTCATGCCCAAATTGGCGGCCTCGTCCTCGAGACGGCGCTGCGACTTTTCCGCCTGCTCGACGCTCATCGAGTATTTGCGCGCGACGAGTTCGGCCAAGGGGTAGTCGTAGTGCAGGCGTGCCGAAGGGTCTAACTCGAAGGCGCGGTGACGAATGACGACCTGCTCGGCGTGTTCGAACTGTTCGATGGCGCGCTGGAGGTGTCGCGCGCCTAAATAACAAAAAGGGCAGACCACGTCACTCCACACATCGATGGTCATGACGGCACTCACGTCTCCATCGTGACATAACTTCGTGCGCAGTGGGGCAGACTATAAGGGTGAGTCCCCAATTTCTCAGTGCCGACGAGGCAGTCGCGCTCCTGCGCCCGCAGGACAGCGTGGGCCTGGGTCTCGGTCCCGCCAATCCCCACGGACTACTGGCGGCCATGTCGCGGCGAACGGATTGGGAGAATCTCATCGTGGCCGGAGCCCTGGTGCTGGGACTCTTTGACGTCTTCCAACACCCCGGGGTGCATTACCGCTCCGGCTTTTTCGGCCCGGCGGAGCGTTGGTACGTGGCGCTCGGCGCGGACGTGCAGCTCGTCCCGGCGGGCTTTCGTCAATTCGCGCCCATCCTGGCGCGCCTGTGTCCCCGAGTGATGATGGTGCAGGCCAGCGAAGCCGATGAGCGGGGAATGGTTAATCTCTCGCTGCACCACGGAGCAACTTTCGACGAGTTAGTAGCGGCCGGCCGCGATCCCGAACGACTACTCATCGTGGAAACCTCCCCCCACTTTCCGCGCACCTCAGCCCTCCCGGACTACACCAACGAGATTTCGCTGAGCGAGATTGATGTGGTCGTGAAAGGTGACGCCGTGCCGGTCGAGCTCCCCAACGAAGAGCCACGGCCGGAAGATCTCGAGATTGCCCGGTTCGCCCTGGAGTTCATCGGTGACCAGGCCACCTTGCAAACGGGCATCGGTAGTATCCCGTCGCGGGTGGTGGGCCAGCTGGAAACACGACCGGGCGGTTCCTACGGCATTCACTCGGAAATGTTTACCGACGCCCTCTGGAAGCTGCACCTGGCGGGCAAGGTGAGCAATCGACACAAGGGTGAATTTCCCGGCGTCTCGGTCACCACCTTCGCCCTGGGCTCACAGCCGATGTACGAATGGCTCCACGACAACCCCTTGGTGGTGTTCGCCCCCGTCTCCTTGGTGAATGACCCCGCGGTCATTGGCAACAATGAGAGCTTCGTGTCAGTCAATGGCGCCATCGCCGTTGATCTTTTCGGTCAAATCGTGGCTGACTCCGTAGAGGGTCGACAAATCTCCGGGGTGGGTGGTCACGAAGACTTCGTCGCCGGCGCCGAGTTGGCCACGGACGACGTGTCCTTGATTTGTTTGCGCAGCACCGTAGAAGTCAACGGAAGCACGCAGAGTCGCATCCTGGCCACCTTGCCCACCGGATCGGTGGTGGCGACTCCTCGCCATCACACGGGCGTGGTGATTACCGAATACGGCGCCGCGGACCTGCGAGGACGTACCGTTCGCGAGAGGGCCGTTGCCTTGGCTACGATTGCCCACCCGTCATATCGCGAAGAGCTCATGCGATATGCAGAACAAATAGGTCGCTAAGTGCTGATAGTAAAAGATTTAGAAATTGAAATCGGCACGCGCCGAATTCTGCAACCCACCTCTTTCACCATCAGTGACGGCGACAAAGTGGGCATTGTCGGTCGCAATGGAATGGGTAAATCCACACTGCTGTCGGTCATTATTGGCACGCCCGGAACCCATTTACGCACCACCGGGTCGGTGCAGCGCTTCGGGAAATGGGCTCATTTGCCGCAAGAACCCGTCCCGGGTGGCTTGGGAGTGGACTCGATTGGTCTTTCGCACGTGCTGTCCGCCCGCGGACTCGACGTCATTGACGCCGAAATGCACGCCGCCCGAGCGGCCATGGCGAGCGATCCGAACGAAGCCAACATTGAACTTTTCTCTTCCCTCGAAGAAAAATTCCGCGACCTCGGTGGCTACGAAGCCGAATCGGAAGTCGCGCGTTTGGCGGCCGGCCTTGGTCTGAGCGAGGAGTACCTGCTGGAAGACCTGAGCTCCCTCTCCGGAGGCCAGCGCCGGCGCATTGACTTAATGCGCGTGCTTTACCAGCAACCCGACACCATGGTGTTGGACGAACCGACAAACCACTTGGACAAATCCGCCAAGCGCTGGCTCTTCGACGAACTGGAGCGTTTTCCCGGCACCGTGTTGGTGATTAGTCACGACCTGCCCCTCCTGGATAAGGCCATCGACAAGGTGTTGTCCCTGCGCGAAGGCCAATTGCGCGAATACAAGGGT
>Ga0304728_1000551_pt1 | contig 31610 bp, 18 predicted proteins | sample C_130625_MF_Meta_FD_190476 | JGI IMG/M metagenome (GOLD analysis project Ga0304728, IMG submission 190476) | Freshwater microbial communities from Lake Croche, Canada to study carbon cycling - C_130625_MF_MetaG (v2) (version 2) | ecosystem: Environmental > Aquatic > Freshwater > Lake | place... | reverse complement strand
CTGGATGTTGTTGTAAATATTGAGCTACTTTTTTAGTATTGCTACAATGTTTTTCCATTCTTAATTCCAAGGTTTTCATGCCTTGAATTAATAAGTAAGCATCAAATGCATTGCTATTACCGCCTAATAATACATGCCATTTCCAAACTTTAGTTCGCATGTACTCCAAATCCTTTCCGAGTAACACACCATTCAATGCGCTACCATGACCATTTAAAAACTTAGTAGCTGAATGAAACACATAGTCCGCACCTAGTGCGAAGGGTTGTTGCAAATAGGGGGTTGCGACAGTATTGTCTACAGAAACTTTGATACCATGCGTGTGTGCAATTTTACAAACTGCTTCAATGTCCACACATTGCAAGGTAGGATTAGCGGGTGTTTCTAAATGAATGAGTTTAGTAGTAGGATTTGCTTTAATCGTTTCTACTAATAAAGCTTCATCATGAATATCTATCAATATTATTTTTACACCTGCTTCCTTTAATACTTTTTGCATTAACTCCTGTGATCCACCATATAAAGAGTAATGTGATATTAAACAATCACCTGCACTAAGATTGCTAAAAAATAAAGTACTCATTGCAGCCTGTCCACTTGAATGTAACAAGGCCTTAACTTCTAATGGAGTTCCGTCGTCATTTGTTAAACCACGTGCTTCTAACGCTTCAATTGTTTTTTCTGCTGCCGTAAATGTGGGATTGCCCCAGCGGGTATACAATCTTGTTTTATCGTCCCCTTTAAAACGTTCCATGCCTTCCTCCGCAGAACCAAAAGTAAAAGTTGAGGTTGCATAAATAGGCGTGGTATGCGAAAAATTATCGTTTTCGTGGCTTGCAGTGTGCAAGGTGATTGTGCTTATTCCTTTACATAATTTCTTGCTCATGTAGGCCTGTTTTATTTTATATAATGTATGCTTTTATGATTAATATGCCCATTTCACCCAAGCTGCACCCCAAGTGAATCCACCTCCAAAAGCAGCCAATATTAAATTGTCTCCTTGCTTAAGTTGAGATTCCCATTCCCACAAACACAATGGAATAGTTGCTGCTGTTGTGTTTCCGTACTTTTGAATATTAATCATTACTTTTTCACTAGGAATTCCTGCGCGGTCAGCAGTAGCGTCAATGATTCTTAAATTGGCTTGGTGCGGCACTAACCAGGTGATATCATCTCCCGTTAATTTATGTTTTTCTAATAGGTCGGCAGTTACGTCGGCCATGCCTTTTACAGCAAATTTAAATACCGGTTGACCATCCTGAAATGCATAGTGTTCTTTTGCCATTACCGTTTCGATACTTGCTGGCTTTAAACTTCCACCTGCTTTAAGGTGTAAATAATCACGACCACTTCCATCGCTTTTTAAGATCGCATCTTGAAATCCATTTTCATCCGTACTTGGTTCTAATAAGACAGCACCTGCGCCATCTCCAAAAATAATACAAGTAGCACGATCGGTATAGTCAATAATGGAACTCATTTTATCTACCCCAATAACAATAATTTTTTTATAACGACCACTTTCAATAAACATGGCTCCTGTATTTAATGCAAATAAAAATCCACTGCAAGCAGCACCTAAATCAAATCCAAAAGCATTTTCGGCACCTATTTTATCGCCAATAATATTTGCCGTTGCAGGAAACACCATATCCGGGGTTACCGTTGCACAAATAATACATTCTATTTCCAAAGGATCTAAATTCTTTTTGCGTAGAATTTCTTCGACAGCCTTCACTGCCATATCTGAACTTGCTTTCCCTGGTTCTCTTAAAATTCTTCTTTCAACAATACCGGTTCTAGTACGAATCCATTCATCATTGGTGTCTACCATTTTTTCCAAGTCAAAATTGGTCAATTTTGTTTCGGGGACATAACCACCCACAGCAGTAATGGCAGCTTTTGTGATAGGATTCATTGTCGTGTTCATATTTTGATTTACAAATATCCCAAATTTTTTTTAAGATTTTCAATTAAGTACATTATTAGTTACTTATACATTAATTTCGTTGCATTATGATCGCATTTTTAAGAGGCCATTTTGTACAAGTAACGCCCGCCAAACTAATTGTTGACGTAGGAGGTGTGGGGTATGATGTGCATATAAGTCTACATACTTATGAATCGATTGTAAAAAAAGAGCAAGGCCAATTGCACACTTATTTGCATATCACCGAAAATGCGCAAGTACTTTTTGGTTTTCATGAATTGAAAGAAAAAGAATTGTTTTTAAATTTAATAAGTGTTTCAGGTGTTGGCGCTAGCACAGCAAGAATGATGTTATCAGGTATGCAGCCTGCTGAAATCATTAAGGCTATTGTTCAAGGGGATGCAAGGCAATTAGAAGCGATTAAGGGGATTGGCAAAAAATCTGCGGAACGTTTGGTGTTGGAACTTAAAGATAAATTGTCTAAAGTAAGTGCTAACAATGATCCAAATGGTGGTTTCACACAAATCGGGCACAATCCGCAACAGGATGCAATTCAAGCCTTAATTGCGTTGGGTATTCAAAAATCAGTTGCCGAAAAAGCTGTTGACAAAACAATAAAATCCGAGTCAACTGGCATAAGCTTAGAACTGCTTATTAAATTAGCGCTTAAAAATTGTTAAAAACCAATCAATTTATTTTGAAATCTTGTCAAATATTTTTTTGTACTACCTTATTACTCTTCATACAAGGAGTTATTTTAGCACAAAAAGATTCTTTACATTATCCCATTAAAGATAGGAGAGGTGATTTTTTTACGCAACCTAGCAACAATCCTTTTGACCTAAAGGATACAAGTTTTGTTAAAAAAAATATTGAATATGATCCTGTGTCTAAACAATATTTTATTCGTGAGTTTGTAAATGGGAGATTGGTGAAAGTACCAACTGTAGTGAGCTTTAACGATTTTTGGAAGTTGAAATCAGCAAAAGATGAAAAAGCTTATTTTTTGCAAAGAGCTAATTCTTTGGGGGTGCTCAATCGAAAAATTAGTAGGCCAAAAGCAAAAGTATTTGATAGTTATTTTGATCGTTTATTTGGGAAAACAGGTTCAGATTTAAAATTAGATTTCAAACCTGTTGGAGAAATTAATATAAAAGCGGGTTATCAAGGACAAACTGTTATGAACCCAACCCTACCAGAAAGGGCTCGATCCAATGGCGGTTTTGACTTTGATGCAAGTACAAATTTTAGTATGAATGCAAGTATCGGAGATAAATTAAAATTTCCGGTCAATTTTAATACACTCTCAAATTTGGGTTTTGATAATCAAATCAAATTAAATTATAAAGGGAAAAAAGAAGAAATTATAAAAAATATAGAAGCAGGTAATATTAGTTATATCTCCAGAAGTAGTCTTATTCCGAGCACTCAAAATTTGTTTGGTATAAAAACACAGTTGCAGTTTGGTAAATTATTTGTAACAGCAGCTATTGCTAATCAAAAATCACAACGTCAATCTATTAATTTACAAGGTGGGGCGTCAACCCAAAAATTTCAAAAGCGGTTGGATGATTACGAAGAAAATAGACACTTTTTATTGGCACAATATTTTAGGAATAATTATAATAAAGCAATGGCTAGTTTGCCGTTGGTAAACTCACAGGTTCAAATTAAAAGGATGGAAGTATGGGTTACCAATCGCAATGGACAAACAACCAATGCACGCGATGTGGTGGGGCTTGCTGACTTAGGGGAGCCCAATCCCCACAATAATAAATGGAAAAGTACTACAAATCCCTTTCCTGACAATACGGCCAATAATTTATATGGGACCTTGGCCAATAATGTGATAGCGAGAAATCCATCAAATATTGCTGCTGTCCTCGCAGGGAATGGATTGAGGTCGGCGGAAGACTATGAACGAACATTTGCTAGAAAGCTAACTGAAAATGAATATTCTTTTAATGCTCAAATTGGATTTTTATCTTTAAATATACCTTTACAACCTGATGAAGTTTTAGGAGTTGCTTTTCAATATACATACAATGGCAAGGTTTTTCAAGTGGGAGAATTCTCTGAAAATGTCGCTTTAAATCCTTCGAATGGAGTACAGCAAATTTTGTTTTTAAAATTATTAAAGGCCACAACACAACGAACCGATTTGCCATTGTGGGATTTAATGATGAAAAATGTATATTCTCTGGATTTATTTGGATCCATTCAACAACAAGATTTTCAATTGAATGTCTTGTATGAAGCACCAGGCGCAGGATTGAAAAGATATTTACCCGTATCCAATGCAGCTGTTGATGGGCAATCTTTACTTAAAATTTTACAACTTGACCGGTTAAATAACCAAAATGATCCGCAACCCGATGGTATGTTTGACTATGTTGAAGGGTATACCGTTTTATCAAAGATGGGGCGAATCGTTTTTCCATTATTAGAACCTTTTGGCGAAGATTTAAAAAACATTGCATTCAAAGGGATAGATACCAATATTACCAATAAATATATCTTCCCTCAACTCTATCGAAATATAAAAACAACAGCACAAACCTATACCAATCTTGATAGGTTTGTAATGGAAGGTCAGGTTAAGGGAAGCAGTGGGGGCGCTGAGATTAGTTTAAATGCATTTAATGTTCCACCAGGTTCAGTAAGTGTTAGGGCAGGGGGCCAGCTGTTAAAAGAAGGGATAGATTTTATCGTTGATTATGGTTCTGGGACAGTACGGATCATTAATCCGGGCATTTTAAGTTCTAATATTCCTTTAAATGTTTCTTTTGAAAACAATATTGGGTTTGGTTTTCAAGAGCGTGGATTTAGGGCTTTGCGAATTGATTATATGGCCAATAAAAATTTCAATGTTGGGTTTTCAACCCAGCGGTTGAGTGAGCGTCCTTTTTTTACTAAAACAAATTTTGGTGCTGATCCCATTAAAAACGCCATGTATGGTTTTGATTTCAATTATAAAGCAGAAGTCCCTTTGCTTACAAAATTAATTAATAAACTTCCTTTTTATAAAACCAATGCAAAGTCTTATATCACTGCCAATGGGGAGGCTGCTTATTTGCAACCTGGGCATGCACAACAAATTGGAAAGGGTGGAAGTGGCTTGGTGTATTTAGACGATTTTGAAGCCACCAGGACTGATATTGATCTTCGATTTCCTTTTACTGCTTGGTCTTTAGCTTCAACACCCGTAACAAGGTTTAATAAATTTCCAGAAAGTAATTTAACCGATAGTTTGGATTATAATAAGAATAGAGCTAGACTATCTTGGTATACCATTGAACCAACTTTACAAGATCGAAATAGTCCAAACAATCCAATGAGTGGAACACCCTCATTATTAAGTGATCCAAGGGTAAGACAGGTATTCACCAATGAATTATTTCCCAACAAAACAACAAATATAACAGATGTTCAATTGCCTACATTTGACCTAAGTTATTATCCTAAAGAAAGAGGGCCTTATAACTATAACTTTAAGGATTTGGATGGTACGGGTAAATTTAGAAATCCTACTGACAAATGGGGTGGCATCATGCGAGCACTAGATCAAACTGATTTTGAATCAAGCATTATTGAATATGTTGAGTTTTGGGTACAAGATCCTTTTATCAAGTCCCCAGCAACAAAGGGTAGTTTGGTTTTGAACTTAGGAAATGTGAGTGAAGATATTTTAAAGGATGGACGTCGTTTTTATGAAAATGGAATGCCAACCCCTACCATTCCTGCGCAGATAGATAGCTCAGTTTGGGGTAAAGTGCCCGTCAATCCTATTCAAGTGACCAACGCATTTAGCAACAATGCCGAGGATAGAAAGTACCAAGATGTTGGATTTGATGGAATGAATGATGAGGAGGAACGTGCTAAACGTTCAAGTGTGTTGAGTCAAATTACAAATCCATTGGTGGCGCAACAATTTACAAAAGATCCTTCTGCTGATAATTATGTATGGTATCGAGACGCACAATATGATGCAGCGGGCGTTGGCATATTAGGTAGGTATAAATATTATAACAATCCACAAGGAAATTCTGCGATTGCTGGAACGAGTCAATTTAGTAGCGCTGCAACTATGCTCCCTGACAATGAGGATTTAAACAGGGACAATACCTTAAATGAAACCGAGGCTTATTTTGAATACGAAATTCCATTGCAAAAAAATAATATGGGCGTAGGCCTCACTAAATATGTAACCGATGCCAAAACGGTGAATGTAAACTTAGCTGATGGTACTAAAAGTGTTGAGAATTGGTATTTATTTAGAGTACCTATTAAATCTTATTCCGATTCGGTAGGAGGTATCAAAGACTTTAAATCTATTCGTTTTTTAAGAATGTATATGACAGGGTTTGAAGATTCAATTACCCTTCGATTTGCAAAATTTAGTTTGGTTCGAAATCAATGGAGGCAATACATGTATGAAATAGATAGTAGTGGTAATTATACTCCCTTGGCTTTGTCAAACAATTCGGCTATCAACACTTTAGCGGTAAGTATTGAAGAAAATGGGAGTAGAACACCTGTAAATTATGTGATTCCACCTGGTATTGAGCGTGTTCAATTATTGAGTAATAATGGCGTTAATCTCTTGCAAAATGAACAGGCATTAAGTGTACAAATTCATAATTTAGAAAAAGGAAAAACACCTAGAGGTGTTTTCAAAACAATGAATGTAGATATTCGTCGTTATGGAAAACTATCCATGTTTTTGCATGCTGAAAATAAAAATAAGCTAACCCAAACTGAGAATGGGGTCATTACGGCAGTCATTAGAATGGGACAGGATTTTCAAAACAATTATTATGAGATTCGAATCCCTTTAACAACAACAACCCAAAAAATTTATACAAATGCAGAGGCAAATTTAGTATGGCCTGCTCAAAATGAATTGAATTTAAATTTGAATGATTTAGTGAATTTAAAATTAGAAAGAGACAAACAGCACTATTCATATACCGCTAAATTTTCTCAAAAGCAAACATCGATTTATCCCAATAACGTGCAAACGTATTCGGTAATGGGGAACCCCAATATGGGTGAGATAAGGGGTATTGTGATTGCTTTTGAAAATACATCTCTTCAACAACAAATGGATGTTGAGGTATGGATGAATGAATTGCGTTTGTCAAATTTGGATGAGCGTGGTTCCTGGGCTGCGATTGGTAGGATGGATATCTTGATGGCTGACTTGGGAACGCTTTCAGTATCAGCAAGTAACCGAACTGCAGGCTTTGGGACAATTGAACAAAATATGAATCAGCGCGCAAAGTCAGGACTTTCCCAAATTGATATAGCTACAAATATAGATGCTGGAAAATTATTGCCAAAACAAGTTAAATTATCATTGCCTGTTTTTGCTAGTATTAACAAATCAGTAGAAACGCCTATGTTTGATCCCTTTGACAAAGACATTTTATACCAAAATAAAATAAACAATTTGACAGGTGCCAAGAAAGATTCAGTCATCAATGCTGCTGCAGATCAAACCACCATCAAAACACTCAATTTTACCAATGTGCGTTTTCTTCCCAGTGGCAAACCTAATTTATTGAGCATAAGTAATTTAGATTTTAGTTATTCATATGCCGAGTTATCGCAAACCAGTCCTTTGATTACGGAAAATAAAATGGTGAAACAAAGAGGATCTATTGGCTATACCTATAATCAAAATGCAAAATCCATTGAGCCTTTTAAAAAAATATTAAAAAATGCTTCTCCTTGGTTGGCTTGGGCAAAAGAAATTAATATGAATCCAATACCTAGCTTACTTAGTTTTAGGACAGTGCTAGATAGGCAATTTGGGGCATATACACCAAGGGTAGTAAGTTCATATGATGGTACGATTGATAAAGTTGAAACCACCTATAACAAATATTTTACAATGGTGCGTTTATTGAATGTTAGGTGGCCATTAACAAGGTCATTGAATTTAGATTTTAATGCAACAATGAACTCAAGAATTGATGAGCCCGACGGGCCAATTGACACAAAGGCCAAGCGAGATTCTGTTACAAGAATGCTATTTGGAGGGGGGCGTAATACATTATACAATCAACACTTGACCATGCGCTATGATTTACCTACCAGTAAATTTCCTATTTTAAATTGGATAAATGCTACTTATAATTTTTCTACAAATTACAATTGGATTGGTGCAAGTAGGTTAGCACAAAATTTGGGGAATACCATTGAAAATTCAATGACGCAACAATTTACGGGACAATTTAATTTTGTCAGTTTGTACCAAAAGTCAAAATTTATTAATGCTGCTATTCAACCAAATTATTATGCCAATCAAACACAATTTACCAATCCCTTATCCACCAAAGTAAGTATATCAAAGGAGGAAGCCTTGGCTGGGAAAGTAGGTAAGGCAAGAGACAGTGCATTTAAAGCATGGAAATTGGCAAGAAGGGAAGAACGCATGGCGCAAAGAATTTTAAAAGCAAATCAACCTATAGAAGTGCCTTCATTTATTAAACCAATTGCAAAATTCTTAACCATGATGCAAACGGCCAATATTGATTATGGTGAAAATTTCAACAGTAGGTTGCCTGGTTATATGTCGGGTGTTCAATTTTTAGACAAAACATTTACAGGATTATCTCCAAACATTGATTATATGTTTGGAAGACAACCAGACACTGCTTGGTTAACCACGCAAGAAAAAAGAGGTAATATTACCAGAGACCCTACTTTTAATATGGTATTTAGACAAACCTTTGACCAAAAATTGTCGGCTAGGATGATGCTCGAGCCAATAAAATCATTGATTATTGATGTGAATATAAATAAAACATTCTCCAAAGAATATGCTGAGTTATTCAAGGATACAACTTATAATAATAGTGGAATAAGGACACATGCAAATCCTTTTTCGGCAGGTGGTTTTAATATAAGTTATATGGCTTTGAATACTTTTTTTGATGACCATAATCCAAATGTAATTTCGTTGCAATTTAAAGCCTTTCAAAATTATAGAACCATTATTTCTCAAAGATTAGGTACTAAGATAGATCCTAATGGGTATGCTTTGGGTTATGGCAGGTATGCACAAGATGTTTTAATCCCTGCTTTTATAGCAGCTTATACAGGGAAAGATCCTAAAAAAGTTTCTTTAATCAATGAAAACAACAGTACGATTCGTTCTAATCCATTTACAGGAATGCTTCCAATGCCCAATTGGAATATTATGTATAGTGGTCTATCTAAAGTACCTGCACTCGCTGAATATTTTACCAATATAACCTTAACCAATGGGTACAATGGAAACCTTGCAATGAATAGTTTTACAAGCTCATTAAATTATGTGGATGACATCACAAAAAGAGGAACCCCAACATTTTTAGATCCAATAAGTGGTAATTATATTCCCTATTTTTTAATTCCTAATGTAACCATAAGTGAACGCATGGAACCATTGATTGGCATTAATCTCACAACAGTAAATCAATGGTCTATTCGGTTTGAATACAAAAAGAGCAGGATGCTTTCTTTAAGTTTAGTGGATTATCAATTAAGTGAAAACAATAGTAAGGAATGGGTAATTGGAACGAGTTGGCGAAAAAAAGGGCTTCGTTTGCCTTTTCCAATACCTGGGTTAAGGGGTAAATTAGACAATGATTTGACATTCCGTTTTGATATGTCCATGCGTGATGTTTATAATAGTAATAGTCGATTGGACCAAACAAATGCCTATGGCACAGGTGGTCAAAAGGAAATAACGTTACAACCTTCTATTGATTATGTGTTGAATAGTAAAATAAATTTAAAATTCTATTTTGATCAACGTAGAGCAACTCCCTATATTTCATCATCACCCCCCATAGTAAATACAAGAGCAGGCGTAAATATAAGGATTGCTTTATAAACTTATGCTTGTTTTGTAAAGGCCCAGCTAAACATTGTTTTCCAATTTACTTTTTTACCATACATTAAAATACCGGTGCGATAAATTTTACCACTTAACCAGGTGGTAAATAAAAATCCGGCAATTAAAAGAAACATACTCACAAAAAGTTCCCAGTAACTTACTGCACTTGGTACACCATAAGCAATTCTAGCCATCATGACCATTGGTGAACTAAAAGGCAACATACTTGCCCAAAAAGCCAAAGGCGTATTTGGATTTTGTGTAACCATATTCGTAATGATATAGGAAAATATAATGGGCATGGTAATGGGGAAAGTTAAACTTTGTGCATCCTGAGGGTCTTCATTTACAACACTACCCACAGCAGCAAAAAGTGCTGCATAAAATAAATAGCCCCCTAAAAAATAAAACACAAAACAGGATAAAATCAAAGGCCAGTTTGCAGTAGCAATCGTATGTTGCATTTTGTATAAACGCATAGCAGATTCACTTGCTTGTATCATTCCAGCACCTGTCATTTGACCGTTGGATTGTTGTAAGGAAGCAACTTGGTTTTGTAAATCGGAAGGTAATAAACCCATTGCGACACCCGTTAAAGACATAATTAGAATTATCCACAAAGCAAACTGAGTCAGTCCTACTGCGCCAATGCCAACTACTTTACCCAACATCAATTCAAATGGTTTAACACTGCTAATGATCACCTCAGCAATTCTATTTGTTTTTTCTTCCATCACACCCCGCATTACCATTGTGCCATAAATTAACAATGTCAGATAAATCAAAAAGCCACTTGCATATCCAATTCCCATAGCAAGTCCGGCATTACTTTCTTTGCTTTTGTTGCCTCCTTTGTCTTCATAAGCTTTTAAAGAAGCAAATTGAGAAGCTTTGTGAATAGAGTCCAATACATTTTGTTGAATACCAGATTCCTGTAACATTCTGTCTTCAATCGCAGCATTTATGCTTTCAATAATACTATTTTGCAACACCAATCCCATTGATTTTTTTGACCTCAGTATGTATTCAGTCTTATTTGTTTTTTCAAATTTTGGTAGTAATAAAATATCAGTAAATCCTTTTTGACTATAATTATTGGTATCAATATTTTCAGGAAATAAAAATTCAATTTGCGTTGTGTTTTTAATGGCATTTTTAAAAAATCCATTGGGATCTGTTACGGCAATTTTTCGGTGTTCGGTACCGGTTGAAGATAAATAAGCTGAACCAAAAATAAATCCAACCATCAATAAGGGCATTAAAAAAGTTACCAATAAAAAACGTTTATTTTGAACACGTGTGGTGTATTCTCTTTGAATGATTAGCCAAATTTTATGCATAAAGTTATTTTTAAAATTAAATATTTTGAAATGCCCTTGTTGTTGCATGTGTGCTTTCTACCAACTTGATAAAAATTTCATTTAATGTGGGTAGTACTTCATGATAGGAATTAATTTGGTGGTTGTTTTGAAGTAAATGAGCTAAAACCTGATTAGAGGTATTGTCATTGTTAATTTTCACAAATACTTTTTGACCTTCTTTTTTTAAGATTGTGAAAATGGCAGTGTCAGTAATTTTTTCAATTTGATCCGCTTCGATAGAAAAAATATTTTCCTTAAATTGTTGTTTGATGGACGCAACAGTTCCGTCTAAGATTTTTTTCCCTAAATTAACCAATACGATTTGATCACAAATTTCTTCCACTTGCTCCATTCTATGGGTACTAAAGAGGATGGTTGCCCCTTTTTTAGCAAGCCCAAAAATTTCATCCTTTATCAAATTTGCGTTGACAGGATCTAATCCACTGAATGGTTCATCCAGTATGATTAATGAAGGTTCATGCAATACAGTAATTACAAATTGTAGCTTTTGACTCATTCCTTTGCTTAAGTCTTCCACTTTTTTATGCCACCAAGTTTCCATTTCTAATTTTCGAAACCAATATTTAATTTTTTCAGTTGCCTCTGCTTTACTGAGACCTTTTAATTGTGCCAAATAAAGTGCTTGCTCTCCAATCTTCATTTTTTTGTACATCCCCCTTTCTTCCGGCATGTAGCCAATTTTACGAATGTCCTCACTTGGTTTAAAAGGGGCACCTTCAAAAAAAATAGTACCTTCATCTGGGTAAAATATACCCGTAATCATGCGAAGCAATGTGGTTTTACCAGCCCCATTAGGGCCTAATAATCCAAAAATGCTCCCTTTTTGAATGTCAAAACTAATGTCATCCACCGCTTTTTGTGTTGCGTAATATTTTTTTACTTGACGTAAGCTTAAAAGGGGTTCCATAAAATTGATTTGTAATCAAATATATATAGGAATTGAATAACCAACGGCTTTCATTTTGAGAATGGTTAATTCATAGGAAAGGCGCTTTGAAATTGAGATAATAGGCTATATTCGTAAAAAAATAAGCAGTTATGATTTTTAGGAAATTTGTCTATATGATTGCGATAATGGTTTTGATGGTAGGCTTAAGCAGTTGGGGATTTTTGGTACACCGCACCTTACACCAATTGGCTATTTATAGTCTTCCTGTCCCCATGCAAAATTATTTTCATTCAGCCATGCCTTATTTGGTTGAAAATTCAACGAGACCAGACAACAGAAGAAACACAGATAAAACAGAAGCAACTAAGCATTTTATTGATATTGAAATGTTTGGTCCTAACGCAATCAATGAAATGCCTATGGACTGGGAGGCTGCGGTTGCAAAATATGGAGAAGATAGTTTAAAAAAGTATGGTTGGGGGCCCTACAATGCCATCATGCAATTAGAACATTTAACCAATGCATTTAAAACAAAAAACAAGGATAGCATTTTATTCTATGCCGCTGATTTAGGACACTACATCGGGGATTTACATGTTCCTTTGCATACAACCGCAAATTATGATGGCCAATTAACAGGCCAAAAAGGGTTACATAGTTTATGGGAATCTTTTATACCAGATTTACAATTAGAAACCTATTCTTTATACCATCCACACAAGGCCACTTACTTGAAGCGACCAGCGGAAGCATTGTGGAAGGACATACGCAAAACAAATGCTTTATTGCCCCAATTATTTGCGAATGAAAAAGCGTTGTCTGAAAAATATACCGATGCTACAAAATATAAAATGCAAATGAGTTATGGTAAGGAGATAAAAATGTATAGTAAAGCATTTGCGGAGGATTATGCCACAACACTTGGTCCCACTATCAATGCTCAACTCATTTTAGCCGCTGATATGATCGCTGATTTCTGGTATACTGCTTGGGTGAATGCGGGAAAACCAAATTTAGAGATCCCCAGCACAAGAAGTATACAACTTAGTACAGAATTAAAATCATACCGGTCCAATACTTTGCTAAAAGAGGGGCTTTTGCTCTCCAAAAAGGAAAAATGGAAGGAGTAGGGTATCAATTTTAGCGAAGTTGGTTTGCTATTGCATGTACTAACTTTTGGCCGTCCATAGCAGCACTCACAATACCGCCTGCATAACCAGCCCCTTCTCCACAAGGGAACAAATTTATGAGCTGAGGATGATGATATGTAATGGGGTCTCGCGGAATTCTAACGGGCGAGGAAGTCCTACTTTCCGTAGCCACTACAATGGCATCATTAGTGTAGTAACCCTTCATTTTTTTTCCAAACATTTTAAATCCAGTTTGTAAAGTTGAATAGACAACATCGGGCAGTACTTCTTGTAAATTAGCTGAAGCAAGTCCTGGAAGATAACTTGCATTGGGTAACATGGAGGAAGTTTTGTTGTTACAAAAATCTACCAACCTAGTGGCTGGAGCAACTTGATTCCCTCCGCCCAATTCAAAAGCTTTTTGTTCCACTATTTGTTGGAAATGTAGCAGTGAAAAAGGGTTATGCAAGTAATCCACTTTTTTTTCTTTAAATGGGGTCTTTGCCAAATAAGCTGCTGCTGTGGCAAGGTCTATTTGAACCACCATGCCACTGTTGGCATATGGATTATCTCTTTTACTTGGACTCCATCCATTCACGACAATTTCACCGGGAGCAGTTGCCGCAGGCGCAATAATACCTCCGGGGCACATGCAAAAGCTAAATACCCCACGCATATTCACTTGCTCCACTAACTGATAAGCTGCAGGCGGTAAAAAAGGCCCTCTGCTGGTACAATGGTATTGAACACTATCGATAATTGACTGAGGATGTTCCACCCTAACACCAAGGGCAAATGGTTTTGCTTCAATTAATATCTTTTTTTCAAAAAGTAAATAAAATATGTCTCGGGCTGAATGTCCTGTAGCGAGCAAAACAGCTTTACTTGCAAATCGATCTCCATCTGCGGTACACACCTCCTTGATGACTCCATTTTCAATGATAAGGTCAGTTAGTTTTTTTTCAAAGTATACTTTCCCGCCACAAGCTTCAATTTGTGTGCGCATTGCTGTAATGATATGGGGCAATTTGTTGGTGCCAATATGAGGGTGCGCTTCGTATAAGATGCGCTCATCAGCACCAAACTGATAAAAAATTTGGAGAATTTTATCAATACTGCCTCGCTTATTGCTTCTTGTATATAGTTTTCCATCGCTATAAGTGCCGGCACCCCCTTCACCAAAACAATAGTTACTCTCAGGATGCACAATGCCTTCTTTATTTAATTTGGCTAAATCACGTCTTCTTGCCCTTACATCCTTGCCTCTTTCTAAAATAATGGGTCTTAGCCCTAATTCTATACAAGTAAGGGCAGCAAAAAGACCAGCAGGCCCAGCCCCTACAATAATCACCTCTTTGGCCTGTGCTGGGAGGATTGGGAAAATAATTTTTTGCTCAAAACGATTCACCGGGGGTTCGTCAATAAACGTATTAATTGTTAAGTTAATCCAAATTTGTTGTCGACTGCGGGCATCAATCGAATGTTTTAAGATATGGTAGCCTAAAATATTTTCTGCAGGTATCGCAAGGGACAATGCAATGATTTCCAATAAGGTAGACTCATTGGAGGCCTCCTGGGGCTTAACGCGAAGTTGGATTTTTTTTTGCATGGGTTAGGTTGTTATCCTAAAAAAATGCGTTGATTCTTTTTAAAAGGGTAAATCATCACCCGATTCGCCAATAGGCATATCAAAATAAGTCGTATTGTCCGAAGGTAAACTGTTTCCTCCCAATGATACGGCTTCTATTCGCCAAGCATCAAGATTGGTAATGTAATTATCTGTTCCCTCTTTGTTCCACTTAGCGCCTTTAATATTAAACAGCACTTTTACGGTATCCCCAATTGAAAACCTATCTGGAATAGTCGTCCTATCTTGTACACACTGAAACTTTATATAATTGGTGATTAGCTTCCCATTGATGTCATCGGTTTTTTCGATCACGAATTCTCTTGTTTTAAAAGTTTCCTTTCTTTGAATGGTATCGTATTTTGCAATTAGTTTCCCGGTTATTTCAAAGCTCATTTCATTGTATTTAAGTCCATAAAGGTAATCTTTAATACCTATTATGAGTAGACAAATGTTGGATTGCAGTTTCTTTATTTTTTTTGAAAAAAATCTCTTAAAATTTTCAACTTTTTGAGTTTTTAACTTACCTTGAACGCCAGATATAAAGTGAACGGTAAAAAAGAATTAAATTTTGATACGTTAAAAAAATCGGAAAAAACAAGTTTTTTTTTTGGTAATTATACTAAATATTTGCACAAGTTTATTAAGACAAAAGAGAGGGTAGTGGGCTTGGTTTATTTCACAATCTAAAGGGGTTTTAAAAAAATGGCTAAAAGCGCAGAACAAATTTGGATCAATTGCTTGAAGATTATTAAGGATATAGTTGAATGGCAGCACTATAAAACTTGGTTTGAACCCATTCAACCAGTAGACTTAAAGGAACACGTATTAATGATACAAGTACCTAGCCAATTCTTTTATGAATACATTGAGGAGCATTATGTTAATTTATTGGCCAAAACCTTAAAACGAGAACTTGGTAAAGATGCTAGGTTGGAATACCGTATAATGGTTGACGCTGGTAACAACAAAAAAGGCTCTATGGACCTTCCTGCAAGTGGCCTAAAAACATACAATAACAATGAAATGAATTTTCCATTGGTTATTGACAACCCTGTAAGGAATCCTTTTGTGATTCCTGGATTAAAGAAAATGCAAATTGATCCTCAGTTAAACCATAACTACACTTTCGATTCTTTTATCGAAGGTGATTGTAATCGTGTTGCGCGTAGGGCAGGAAAAACTGTTGCAGAAAAACCAGGTGCCAATTCTTTTAACCCACTTGTAATTTATGGTGGTGTTGGCTTGGGTAAAACACATTTAGCACAAGCCATTGGAAATGAAGTAAAGCGGGTACATCCTAACAAAGTGGTATTGTACGTGAGTTCAGAAAAGTTTATCAATCAATTTCAAGACCATAGTCGCAATAATGCCATCAATGATTTCATTCACTTTTACCAATTAATTGATATTTTAATCATAGATGATGTTCAGTTTTTTAACAGAGCTGAAAAATCGCAAGATGCATTTTTTGCCATCTTTAATCACTTGCATCAAAGTGGAAAACAATTGGTATTAACATCTGATAAAGCACCCAAAGATTTAGAAGGATTACAAGAGCGTTTATTAAGCCGTTTTAGATGGGGATTAAGTGCAGACATTCAAGTGCCAGATTATGAAACACGCATCGAAATTCTCGAAAAGAAAATGAAAGCGGATGGGTTAGAAATGCCCAAGGAAGTGGTAAAATATGTGGCTTATAATATTAACACCAATGTTAGAGAATTGGAGGGAGCCTTAATTTCTTTATTAGCACAATCTTCTTTAAATAAAAAAGAAATTGATGTTGATTTAGCAAAGAAAGTACTTCGCAATTTCGTCAAAACAAGTAGTAAAGAAATTACCATTGATGCCATTCAAAAAATGGTCTGTGAATTTTTTGAAGTGCCTTTTGATAAGCTATTGCAAAAAACAAGAAAACGTGAAATTGTACAAGCTCGCCAAATAACGATGTATTTAGCAAAGGCGTTTACAAAAAACTCTTTGAAAACCATTGGGGAGCATTTTGGAGGTCGAGATCATACAACTGTAATACACTCATGTCAAACAGTAAAAGATTTAATGGATACTGATTCTATGTTCCGAGAAAACGTAATGGAGTTAACACAAAAAGTACAATTGGCAGCGATGTAACTAAGGCTTTCATCGCATAAGTAAGGAAGTTGAAGAAATTATGGGTCTGTAATACATTTTATTTAGTTTATTCCAGACTTTTTTTAGGAATTTAAACAATCAGTCCCTATTTTTGCACCCCTCGAAAGAGGTTCGGAGGAGAGGTGGATGAGTGGCTGAAATCAGTAGTTTGCTAAACTGCCGTACGGGTTAAACTGTACCAAGGGTTCGAATCCCTTCCTCTCCGCACTTAACTTAGGAAAATTTCTGTTTGGAAAGTACAACACCGGTTAACAATATTTACAATGCAAGTTGTAATGGAACGGGAAGTAGCGCAGGCCGGTAGCGCACTTGGTTTGGGACCAAGGGGTCGCAGGTTCGAATCCTGTCTTCCCGACAAAAAAGTCAGTAGCAATACTGACTTTTTTTATACCCTTATTTTTTTGGCAATTACGCTTTTGATTGTTGTACAAAGCAAACTATTTATTTCACTTTTACAAATTTTATGGCATCTAGGTACTCGGAAGATTCAATTTTAAAAATATAATTCCCTGCTGTAAGGTTGCTCAGGGGAAGGGTTACACCCTGAAAAATTTGATAGCCTGTTTCTTTGCTTGACATGATTAACCTTCCTTCTACGTCCCAAATGGTCAATTTGAACATTTCATGTAAGGGGGGGGTATTGGTAAATCTAGCTTTTGCATTTGTTACAACAGGAATGGGAAAAAGCTTAAGTCCTAGTGAATTGAATGCTTGATTTTCTTTACAATTGACAACAAAAATCCCCGTGTTGTAGGTATTATTTAAAACGGGAATGCCCGATTCAACATCAATACAACTTGCATTGCTTTTAAAATTTATGGCTGTTGTATTATTTAAAATACCGGGAAAAAATCCCATTCCACTCAATAGGTATTGTTGACTAAGACCCGTTTTTGTGAAACTCATTAGGAGTAACAAAATTATTATTTTGGTGTTGTACATTGACAACAAATTACACAAAATCTTAAAAGTTGAGCATAAGGCAAAAGCCTCATTTATTAAAAAAAGCGATTGCCCATTTTAATAAGCTGTTGTTGTCATTAGGAAGATTCAATTTTTTGATAATATTATACCGATGATTTCTAACTGTTTTTTCAGCGATAAATAAGATGTCAGCAATTTCTTTGCTCTTTTTTTGTTTTGCAATAAGGTCTAATATTTTATATTCAGCAACACTAAGTGATTCAATCATTGCATTTTTAGCTAGCTTATCAATGATAAATTTAAAAGCCATTGTAACGGAAACCTTTATTTGCTCTTCATTCCAAGGTTTAACAATATAAATGAATGGATGGGTGTTGTCTGTAGATTCAACCATTTTTTGGTCACTAAAAGCAGTAACATAAATTACCTCAAGTTTTGGTAGTATTAATTTAGCAGCTTTGGCAAAGTCAATTCCGGAATTATTGTTGCCTAGGTTAATATCACAAATGGCCAAATGTGGCTTATGCCTTTTAATTGCTTCTATTGCATCCTGATAATTATGTGTAACACAAGTTGCATAACCTGCAGCCTCTAAAATTTCTTGTAGGTCAAGTGCAACAATAATTTCATCCTCGAGCAATAATATCCTTTTTTCCATAACTAGGTTTTGTTAAATTTTATAAAATGCGTAATTCCTTGCTGATCTTTGATGATATGTGTAGCTTTTAATTGCAAACACATTAAATTTATGAGTTTCATACCAAGGCTATTTTCCTTTTCAAAATCTGATTTTAAGCCATTTCCATTGTCTTCAATGGTTATTTCTATATCCAATTCATTGTTGACAATTTTGACTAGTAATAGTCCTTTTTTTATATTTTTAAATGCATATTTAAATGAATTGGAAACGGCTTCATTTATGATGAGTCCAATAGCTACAACTGTTTCAATGGGAAGTTTTATATTTTCTTTAATGGCTAAGACTATTTCAATATTTTCTTTTTCTATTTTATAGATTGCACTCAAGTGTTCTGTTAAGGTTCTGATATAGTTTAAAATTTCTACCATTTCAAATTCCCCACTATTGTACAAGTTTTGATGGACCAATGCCATTGTATGAATTCTATTTTGAATAGATGATAAGGTTTCAATTGTATCAATATCGGTATTCCTTCTTTTTTGTAGATTCAATAAACTATACATCACCTGTAAATTATTTTTAACTCGATGGTGTAGTTCTTTTAATAAAATTTCATTGTGGTTAAATTGTGCTTCCATTTTTGCAGCATTGGCATTAATTAAAATGTTTTGTGCTTCAATTTTATGGCTTGTTTTTGATTTTAAAATGCTATTAAAGTAGGTTGTCAAACTAAGGGTAATGGATATTATCAGAAAAAGTATGAGAATAAGTAGCATTATTTTTTGACGATCATTTTCTTTAATACGATCAATAAGTGATTGCTTACTGGCTAATAATTCTGCTCTTCTATTGGCTACTTCCAATTGTACAAGCAATAAAATTGATTGATTTTGTTGTAAACGACTTTGTAAGGTATCTCTATAATTATTATAAGAATGGTAATAATATAAAGCTGAATCGTATTCATGTTTTGCAGAAAAAAAATCAGATTTTGTACGAAAATAGTCAAGTAATAAAGGCTTTGATATTTTTTCAGAAAGCAGTACTGTAACACTGTCAAGGTATATTTTTGCTGTGAACAATTTATTTAGATGTAAGTAACATTTACTTAGATCAATCATTTTGTTAATCTTATTGTCTATATTTTCCTTGCTATGTTTGATGTCATATAATAGATTAGGGATTGCAGTGTTATAATTGCCTCTGGCAATATTACATTTTTCGATTAAGCCCAAAAAGCATCCTTTCCAATACATTATTTTATCAAAATTATAGTTTGAAGTAGTTAATTTTTTTAGCATTTCGTTGCTTTCTTGTAAGCCTCTAACATATATTAATTTTGCACTATCAAATTGTTTCATTTGTAAATAAAGGTCCCCTAGTAAAAAAATATATTGTAATTTTTTAGTCGTGTTTTTTGTCGGGATGGGTTCGAATTGTATTAAGTCTTTTTTGGCTGCTTCAAACAAACCACATTCTTTATATATTTCCCAATAATTATTGATAAACCCAGCTGCAATTCTTTGTTTACGAATTAAAATCGCTTTTTCAATATTGTTAGCTGCCCTGTATTCTTCTTCTAACTTAATTAACACCTCCTTTAAAGTATTTTGCGTAAGCTCATTTTTCCTTGCAAAAATTTTTTCTAATAATGGGATGCCTTTTGAAAACTTGCTTTCCGAATGATAAGTGAAACTTAAAGGGATACTAATTTGAAATGCCAATTCATATTGCTTTTTTGTGAGGGCATCGGCATAAGCTAATGACAATAGTTCGTCCCATTTGCCAATACCATAAGGATCTACAACAAAGTCATGTGAATTGTTAATGCTATCCCAAAGATGCAATAAGTTACTAGATTTTTTAAATTGATTATTGAATTGATTCGGATCACTTATGGGTTCTTTAGCAAGTATTGAATTTGTAAAATAAACTGTTAAGAGTAAAATGAGTATATATGCGGATTTATGCAAGTTATGCTTGTTTATTTTTTTCGAATGTATTTATATTTATTTAATAAGCATATTTTTTTAGAAAATAGTATACAATGTAATCAAGGATAATGCTCCGCTAATTCAATGCTGTATTGCATTTCAGGTAAGTATTAGATTGTCATTGTTTTTAAAAATGAGGCATGCGACTCATTGTATAGGTCTAACTATTTAGCGTTATTTGTTAATAAGGAAGCATACTTTTTAACAAAAAATCACAATCCATGTATAAACCTAAATGTAAACTTCCACTTTTTTACTTACTCTTGTTGGTAACTTTCGGCATTGTAAATTCATTACAAGCGCAAATTGGCAAACCAGGTATTAATTTCCAAGCTGTTGCAAGAGATAAGGCACAAAACACTGCCACTACTAGGAAGATTTATATTGATTGCACCATTGAATATGGGCTATTAAATCCAATCATTGTATATGGTGAAAGACAAGATGTGTATACCAATGAAAGTGGCATTTTTAACTTGGTCATTGGAAAGGGTGTCAGGTATATGGGGGCTAGTGATTTGTATGGCATTGATTGGAGTAAAGGTAATTTTTATTTTCACCTTAAAATTTCAATTACACCATTGAATCCGATTCCAAATTGGGATTATACAAAAGATTGGATTGATTTGGGTGTTGTAGAATTTGGGGTTGTTCCGTATGCTATTCAATCCTTCAATGGATCCAATGCGAATGTGGATACAACCCTATTCGCTAAAAAATTAAATACTACGGATACAGCAGCCATGTTATTACCTTATCACAATCAAATTTCATTAGGGGATAGTAGTAAATATGTAACGCCTTATCAACTTTCTTTAAAATCTTTTGATACATCATCTATATATCGAAAGATAAATACGAAACTTACTATTGGTGATACTGCATCCATGCTTTTGCCTTATCATAATGCTATTACTTTAGGAGATAGTTCAAAATTTATTACCACTTACCAATATGCTACTACTAAATTCGATTCTACTTCCTTGTCCAATCGAATAAACCAAAAATTAAATAGTTCTGATACTGCGTTGATGTTGAGTAATCGTTTGAGGAGAGATACAAGTTTCTTATCCAATAGAATAAACCAAAAATTAAACAGTACAGATACTGCGTTGATGTTGAATAATCGTTTGGGGAGAGATACAAGTTTCTTATCCAATAGAATTAATTTAAAAGAAGACTTGTCGAATAAATCGATTGATATAAGTTTAGTGAGTGATTATAATGATGTTAAGTATCCATCAGTTAAGGCTATTAAAAATTACGTTGATGCAGCTTTAATTGCAGGCTCCCCTGATGCAACAACAACTAACAAAGGAATCCTAATGTTGGCTGGAGATTTAACGGGTTCCGCGTTAGCTCCCCTCATTGCAAGCAATTCTATCTCAACCAATAAATTACTAGATGCCTCAGTAACGGATGCGAAAATTGCAACGGGAATAAGTGCTTCTAAAGTAGGTCTAGGTAATTTGAGTAACAATGCTCAGTTATATAATTTAAACGGACTGGTAGCACAAGTTCAAAATTTCGCTACGCCTTCTACAAATGGGCTTGCACCAAATTGGGTTTCTTTTGGCTCCATTCATACACTTAATATTCCAATGGCTTCCTCTACATCAGTGACGGCGGGATTAATTAGTAAATTAGATTATGATCATTTTACAACTACCTCTTCATCAAGTATACTTAGTGTAACAAATGTAGGCAATTCGGGTGCTGCAACATTAAGTAGCCAAAATTTAAATATACCCAATTATACGATTTCAGGATTGGCTGGTAATGTGAATCCCAATCTGGTTTTGGCTGGGCCAATAAGTGGATCTATCGGTGCGGTTTCCTTCAGGGGATTGGTAGCTGCTGACATTCCTAATAATGCTGCCAATACAAGTGGAAATGCAAATACAGCTACTACGCTTTTAACACCTAGGTATTTAAATAATGTATTGTTTGATGGATCTGCAAATGTGACCAATTTAACTGCAAACACAACCAATTCATTAACTTTTACTGCATCAGGAGCAGGTATTTCCACAGGAGGCTCATTTGATGGTTCATTGGCAAAAGAGGTTTCTTATAATAGTATTGGTGCTGCTCCAACAATCGGTTCAAATGCAATTACGACACTAGGAAATATCATTACGGGTACTTGGTCAGCTAATATTATTGGAGCTAATTATGGAGGGGCAGGAACTAACAATGGTTTGTTGAAAGCAAATGGATTAGGGGTGGTATCTACTGCGATTGCGGGTACTGACTATCTTGCTCCTTTTAGTGCACAAACTGCTAAGTATTTTTATGCAGCACCTAATTCAATCAACGGCACACCTGTTTTTAGGGCTTTATTAGCAAGTGATATTCCATTACTCAATCAAAACACAACAGGAAATGCAACGACTGCTACTTCGATTGCTACACCAAGACTAATCAATGGTGTTTCTTTTGATGGATCATCTGATATCAATATTAGTGCCAACACCTCCAATAATCTTACGTTTAATAATGTAGGAACTGGTGCAAGTTCGGCAACTATATTTAATGGCTCGATAGCAAAAACAATATCCTACAATACAATTGGGGCATCTCCTTTAGCTGGTTCTAACGCAATCACAACCCTTGGTACCATTACTTCAGGAGCTTGGGAAGCCAATATTATTGGTTCAAATTATGGTGGTGCTGGAAGTAATAATGGGATACTGAAAGCCAACGGACTAGGTGTTGTTAGTGCTGCTTTGGCGGGAACTGATTTTCAAAGTCCATTAATTTTTGCTTCACCATTTGTAAATTCATTAAATACAATTTCAATAGCACAGGCAACAAATATCAATGATGGTTATTTAACGAATACAGATTGGATAAATTTCAATAATAAAATTGATCTAAGTCAAAAAGCTGCAAATAATGGTGTCGCAAGTTTAGATGCAAATGGTAAAGTACCAACATCACAAATACCGTCTATTTCTTTCTCAAGCGGTTATGTTATATCAAGTCAATCTGCAATGTTATCATTAACTGGTGCGGTAGTAGGTAGTATTGCCATTAGAACTGATAACAATAAAAACTATGTTTTGAGTGGTTTACCAGCAAGTACTTTATCTAATTGGTTAGAATTATTAATGCCCGTTGCCATTTCATCAGTCAATGGTCATACAGAAAGTAATATTAGTTTGAATAGTACAGATATTGCAGAGGGGACTAATTTATATTTCACGAATACCCGCGCGCGTAATTCGATAAGCGCATTATCTCCGCTTGTTTATACCGCTAGTACAGGCGTTTTATCTTTACCCGCTGCAACATCAACAGCTGCTGGATACATTACTGCATCAGATTGGAATACATTTAACAATAAGTTGGGCAGTTTTACAGTGCAAGCCCCGAATTCTTTTTATGCTGGTCCTACAACGGGTATCAATGCTATTCCTACGTTTAGAACAATTGCTGCAGTAGACATACCTACGTTAAATCAAAGTACGACAGGCAATGCAGCTACGGCAACTAAATTAGCTGCAACTAAAAACATTAACGGTATTCCGTTTGATGGAACTTCGGATATCACCATTGCTGCTGCCATACCCAATGCTATTACGTTTAATAGCGGAGGTACTGGTGCTACAAGTCCCATTAATTTTGATGGTTCTGCAGCAAAAACAATTTCTTATAATTCGATAGGAGCTTCCCCATTAATTGGCTCTTCCAATATCACAACATTGGGTACCATTACCACAGGTACTTGGGCAGGAAATAATATTGATGCAAGTCATGGTGGGGCTGGGAATACCAATGGGATTTTAAAAGCAGATGGCAATGGCAATGTAAGTGCCGCTGTTGGAGGTGCTGATTATTTGACACCATTTGCATCTCAAACCAGTAAAACCTTTTATGCGGCACCCAATTTAGCGAATGGTGCACCTGTTTTTAGAGCTATTATATCATCAGATATCCCAACCTTAAATCAAAATACAACAGGTAATGCTGCTACTGCATCAAAATTGGCAGCAACAAAAAATATTAATGGTGTTGTATTTGATGGATCTTCAGATATCACAATTTCATCCAATGTAACAAATGGAATTACTTTTGATAATAGCGGAATTGGAGGTGCATCGTCAACCAATTTCAATGGATCTGTTGCAAAAACAATTTCATACAATACTATTGGAGCTGCGCCAGCAGCGGGTTCTAGCTCAATTACAAATTTAGGAACAATTACTTCAGGTACATGGTTGGGAAGTGTTATTGATGCATCTCGTGGAGGTGCCGGAAATATAAATGGCCTCTTAAAAGCAAATGGATCTGGACTGGTTTCTGTAGCCTCCGCAGGAAACGACTATGAAAATCCCCTGACATTTTCTTTGCCACTTACTAGAACTGCAAATGCCATTTCAATTTCATCAGCCACTACAAATTCAAACGGATACCTCACTTCAACAGATTGGAATTTGTTTAATTTAAAACAAGCACCACTTGTTGCGGGTACCGGTATAACAATAACAGGAGGTAATACCATTGCTATTGGACAAACTGTAGCAACCTCTGCAAGTCCTACATTTGCTGGTTTATCTTTACCTGGATTGAATGTTGCAGGTATTGTAACCAATTCGGCTACTGGTGTTTTAGGTACTGCAGCAACAACAGGTACGGGTAATATTGTGAGAGCAACCAGTCCAACTTTAGTAACACCTATTTTAGGGGATGCAAGTGCAACAAGTATTAACACAGGTACCCTCACAGCAACAAGTATCAATGCTTCGGCAGATGTAACAGCAAAAAGATATAGATTAACGATGCCGGCAACCACTAATGCAACCACCACTACAAATATTGATTTAGGAACTGGTAATGTATTTACAGTGAGCATGGTAACCAATATTACTTCACTTACATTTACCAATGCAGCGGTTGGGACTTACTTAATTAAGTTTGTGCAAGATGCAACGGGTACCAGGGATGTTACTTTTCCAACAGCATGGAAATGGGCAGGAGGCGTTATACCCAGTCTAACCAATACCCCGAATAAATTAGATATCGTCACCTTAATTTATGATGGAACTACTTTTTATGCAACCATTGTTTCAAATTTTTAAAATGAAAAAATATTTACTATTGATTTGTTCGCTGTTTTTTTCGAACAATTTTACTTTTGCTCAAGTAGTACCTCAAGGTTTTTTAGTAAATCCATCCGATGAAACTGTTACCATTGGCACTCAGGTTTGGATGAAATATAACTTAGCAGTTACGACTTATCAAAATGGGGACGCTATTGAAGGGGCAAATATTAATTTTGATAGAACTACTACAACACCCGCTTGGTGTTATTATAATCACAGTAGTAGTTTTAATGCCACTTATGGTAAATTGTATAATGGATATGCTGTAAATGATACAAGAAATATTTGTCCTATAGGCTTTAGGGTACCAACACAAACTGATTTTAATACTTTGGCAACCTACATTGGTGGAAATGCAAATGGAGGAAAACTAAAAGAGGTAGGTACCAGTCATTGGACATACCCTAATACATCAGCTACGAATTCGACTGGATTTACAGCGCTCCCAGGAGGTTATATGGGGAATGCAAATTCATCTTCAAACATCAATGATCAGGGATATTTTTGGACTTCAACACCCATCAGTGGAACAGGTTCAACGAATTATATACGGTATTTGGTTTACTCAAGTGGTACATTTACGGAACAAACCATTTTTGTTTTAGGGGGTGGAATTTCCGTAAGATGTATTAAAAATTAAAGTTGTTGTTTAAAGTACTAATTATTTTCGGGCCCCTTCATGGTTGTAGGGATAGGTTGTAGGATGGGCTGTAAAACACTTAGTTTTCCATCAATGCTTTGTTCATCATATTCCAGTCCTAAAATTTTTGCTATAATTGGATAAACATGTATGTTTTCAAAACCATCTATGCTCAACCCTTTTTTAAAGGCAGGACCCCATGCCATGAAAGTGGCGCGCATATCTGGGTGGTGGTTATCAAATCCGTGTTTGCCCAATGTTGTTTTACGTGTTGAAAAATTAAAGGGTCTAGGTAAATGAGGAACTACAATTAAATCACCTAAACGATTAAATACATCGTCCGATTTTTTATAATGCCAATAGTCAGGCGTCTCATCTAATTTGAAAACAGTTAAAGTTGTATCTTTCTTAAGTGCATCATAAGTGCTTTGAATCTTAGAAGTATCTTTTGCATATAAATGAATTAAAGCATCTCCCCAAGGCACCCTGAATGCTGTCGTGTCAATCGCAGCTGGCATGCTCATCGTATGATCATTATCAACTTTTGTCATTCCGTGATCTGAAACAAAAATATAATTGATAGGCAGGTTTAAAGTAGACAACTCGGCTTGTAATGCATTTACGCTACTATCTATGAATTGTACAGAATTTGCTACATGAGGGTCATTGGGTCCATAATTGTGGGCTTCATGATCTACTTGTGGAAAGTAAAAAGTAATAAAGTGAGGACGAAGTGATGCTGGTAAACTAAGCCAATCTTTAACCGCTTTAATTCGATTGGCGATATCAATTTTTTCGTTGTAAATATAATAATATGAAGGTCTTGTGTTTTGTATATCAGCCTCTGATGCAACCCAATAAAAACTAGCAGATAACATTTTTTGTTTTTCAGCCAATACCCACAAAGGGGTTCCGCCATACCATTTTCCCTCAGCCACCATCTTTTTATTACCCATCCCATATTGTTGTCCGGAGGCTTTATCAAAATAAGTATTATCCACTAATCCATGATGGGATGGGTACATGCCAGTTACAATTGAGTAGTGGTTGGGGAAAGTAAGTGTAGGAAATGAAGGGGTCATAAACTTTGCACGCACTCCATTATGTGAAATAGATTTCAAGAATGAAGCATTATACAATTCAGTAAAATCAGCCCTAAAACCATCTGCTGAAATTAAAATCACATATGGTTTTTCAATTTGACTTTTGTCATTTTTTCGACCAGTGACAATTTGTTGGGTACTGTCTTGTGCCAATAGGTTGAGCGTACAAAACAGTAATACAATGAGACTACTTAGTTTTTTGAAATTTTTTTTCATATTTTTTAACATTTATACTTAGTAAAATAGAAATCAATGCAACGGTGATACCTCCTGCAACATCTAATGGAAAATGTTGTCCTAAATAAACCCTTGAGTATCCACAAGCAATGGCATAAAACCCAGCAAGGACTAGTACGCCTTTTTTTGGAAATAAATACACGGTTAATAAAAACAATGTAAAGGCAGTAGCGGTATGACCCGAAGGAAAGCTATTCCATAAATGCATTTCAACTCCTTTAACGAGATGAATTTGTTCGGTAGGAATTTGGCTAGCCAAAGGGCGACTTACTTTATTCCAAATAAAATTTTTAGGTACTTGGGTTAAAAGGGTTGAAAATAAAAAATTCAAGAAAATGAATAGGGGATCTTTTTTAAACCAAAAAAAGACAACTAAAAAATAGGGTATCCAAATCCAACCCAAGGCTAATTCGCTCATGTGGGTAAAAAAGAAGTCAAAGAAAGTTCCTAAATCATGATTGAACCATAAAAAAACTGTTTCTCTTGAATACAAAAAACTAAATATGTACAGGAAGCAGGCTATTAAAAAGCTAGACGCAAGTGCCAATCTAAAGGGGTTGCTTAAAATAGAATACATGCGCAAAAATGAGCTTATTATTTCAAATTTACAGAATGTTTATAGCTTATTGTCAACTAATTAATTAATTCCTTGTTATATCTTTACCCATAAGCATGAGCAAATTAGTAGACCAAATAAAAGTAGAAGGTGCCCGTGAGCACAATCTTAAGAATTTTGACATCTCAATTCCTAAAAATCAATTAGTTGTTTTTACTGGGGTGAGTGGTAGTGGAAAGTCGTCCTTGGCCTTCGATACATTGTACAATGAGGGACAAAGAAGATATATGGAAAGTTTTAGTGCCTATGCCCGTCAATTTATGGGAGATATGGAACGACCTGATGTGGATCTTATTACAGGCCTTTCTCCCGTAATATCCATAGAACAAAAAACAACAAATAAAAATCCAAGGTCAACCGTTGGAACCGTGACTGAATTGTATGATTTTTTAAGGCTACTATTTGCTAGAATCGGGAAAGCATACAGTTACAACACCGGGAAACCGATGGTAAAATTTACAGAGGCAGAAATTGTACATAATATTTTTACTCAGTATAAAGACAAAAAAATTAATTTATTAGCACCTGTTGTTCGGGGCAGAAAAGGCCATTATAGAGAACTATTTGAAGAGATCCGAAAAAAAGGGTTTATCAAAGCAAGAGTAGATGGGGAAATTATAGAAATAAGACCTAAGTTTCAACTGGATAGGTATAAGATTCATGATATTGAAATAGTCGTTGATCGTATTCCTGTAACGGACGCCATGAAAACAAGACTTGGTGAAAGTGTGGCACAATGTTTAAAAATGGGCAACGATTTACTCTTTTTATGTGAGGAGGGTAGTTCAAAAGTAGTTCAGTTTTCCAAACAACTCATGTGTGAATCTACTGGATTAAGTTATGAAGAACCTTCTCCCAATAGTTTTTCATTTAACTCTCCCTATGGAGCTTGTGCTGTTTGTAAAGGACTAGGAAATGTTTTTACAATTGATTTACATTTAATAATGCCAGACACATCACTTAGTATAAATCAAGGTGGTATTGTACCCTTGGGGGAAGCAAGAGAAGCAAGTGTTTTTTCACAAGTAAAACAGTTCTCCAAAAAATATAAAATCAGTTTGGATAAACCCATTAAAGATTTACCTAAAGAACACCTACATTTAATTTTGTTTGGAGACAAAACGAGTGCTGATAGTTTACACCTAGATTTAAATGATGAAACCATTCCTGCTACGTATACAGGAAGCTATGAGGGCATTGTCCAAATGTTAAAAAGGTGGTTTATTTCTTCACAAAGTACCGATCATTTGAAAGCTTGGGTAGAAAGTTTTATGGAATTGAATACATGCGCTTCTTGTCATGGCGCTAAGTTGAAAAAAGAGAGCCTATGGTTCAAAGTAAATGAAAAAAATATTGCGGCCCTAAACGATATGCATTTAGCCGATTTACAACATTGGTTTTTAGCACTCCCAAAAGCATTGGATAAAAAAGATTCATTGATTGCTGCTGGCATCTTAAAGGAAATTGATGATCGAATTTCTTTTTTAATGAATGTGGGTTTATCATATTTGTCTTTGAGCCGTCCTTCTAAATCATTGAGTGGAGGAGAATCTCAACGCATCAGATTGGCTACGCAAATTGGCTCTCAATTACAAGGGATTACCTATATTTTAGATGAGCCAAGTATTGGTTTGCACCAAAGAGACAATCAAAGATTAATCAAGGCTTTAAAGCAGTTAAGGGATATTGGCAATTCTGTTTTGGTTGTAGAACATGATAAAGACATTATGATGGCCTCGGATTATTTAATAGATATTGGTCCGCGGGCTGGAATTCATGGAGGGCATATTGTTGCCCAGGGAAAGCCAAAAGAAATGATAAAATTAAAGTCAGATACTGCATTGTATCTTTCAGGTAAAAAAAAGATTGACATTCCTGCTGAAAGAAGAAAAGGAAATGGCCAATTTATTACCATTAAAGGAGCTTCTGGCAATACCTTGCGTGGGGTGGATTGTGAATTCCCTCTAGGAAAATTTATTGTGGTTTCGGGTGTAAGTGGAAGTGGGAAATCAACTTTAATCAATGAAACTTTGTATCCTATTTTAGCGCAACATTGTTATCATAGTAAGTCAAAACCTTTGCCTTATCAATCAGTATCAGGGTTGACGCATATTGACAAAGTAATTGAAATTGATCAATCTCCTATTGGTCGAACACCAAGAAGCAATCCTGCTACTTATTGTGGTTTTTTTACAGATATTAGAACCCTTTTCGCAGCCGTGCCTGAAGCAAAAATTAGAGGTTATCAAGCAGGTCGCTTTTCATTCAATGTCAAAGGGGGAAGGTGTGAGGTATGTGAAGGGGGTGGGATGCGTGTGATTGAAATGAATTTTTTACCTGATGTGTATGTGCATTGCGAAAAATGTGGAGGCAAGCGTTACAATCGAGAAACGTTAGAAATACGGTACAAAGGAAAATCGGTAAGTGATGTATTAAATATGACGGTGGAAGAAGCTTGTGAATTTTTTCAAGCAGTTCCCTTTATTTATAGAAAAGTAAAAGTGTTGCAAGAGGTAGGACTGGGATATATTACTTTAGGTCAATCTGCTGTTACACTAAGTGGCGGTGAAGCACAGCGTGTAAAATTAGCAACTGAGTTAGGGAAAAAAGATACAGGTAAAACTTTTTACATATTAGATGAGCCTACTACTGGCCTGCATTTTCAAGATATTTCATTATTAATTGGCGTACTGAATAGATTGGTTGAAAGAGGCAATACAGTATTAGTCATTGAGCATAATATGGATGTAATAAAAGTTGCTGATCATATTATTGATTTAGGTCCGGAAGGTGGAAGTGGGGGTGGCGTAATACAGTTTACAGGCACGCCAGAAGAGATGATTAAAAAATCAAAATCACATACTGCAAAGTATTTGGAAATTGAAATGCAATAAAAAATATTATTTTCGGATCATTGGAATATGCTCAATCTCATCTTCGTAATACATTTCTCCGGCTTGTTCAAATCCTTGTTCGTTGTAAAATTTCTTCAAATATAATTGAGCTCCAATTTTGATAGCATGTTTGCCAAATAAGCGTTCACATTCTGCAATTGAATATTCCATGAGTGCTTTGCCAGCACCAATGCCTCTATATTTTGGTGAACCTACAACACGTCCAATACTTTGGTAACCTGGATAGCTTTGATCAACATCAAATAAACGCGTTGTGGCAACTAAATCACCATTCATCCATCCCATTGTATGATAGGCCTTTTGGTCATTATTATCCATATCTAAAAACACACAGTTTTGCTCTACTACGAATACTTCACTTCTGAGTCTTAAAATACGATAAAGCTCATCTACAGTGAGTTCGGAGAAATGTTTAGTACTCCATTGAATCGTT
>Ga0304728_1000550_pt1 | contig 31615 bp, 31 predicted proteins | sample C_130625_MF_Meta_FD_190476 | JGI IMG/M metagenome (GOLD analysis project Ga0304728, IMG submission 190476) | Freshwater microbial communities from Lake Croche, Canada to study carbon cycling - C_130625_MF_MetaG (v2) (version 2) | ecosystem: Environmental > Aquatic > Freshwater > Lake | place... | reverse complement strand
TATAAATTTATTTTCAAAAATAAGACAAAAAATACCAAGTTGGTTTAATTATATGAACGGAAAAATTAGAAACAACTTAATATATTAAATGAGAGACATGAATCCCCAAAGCCCTAATAAATAAACTATAACCACAATGAATGAATCTATCCCCATTCTAAAGATTTGTTTATTAGAATGTACCACCATGCCAATCATATAGATGCCAGTTAAGATGATACCTAATAGGGTTAAATAAATGTCAGATGGTTTAAGATTCGGTAAAATAGCGTCTCCTCCAATTAATGATGCCATTAAAAATAAAACAGGTAAAAAAGCATTACCACCAAAAATATCACTCACTGCCATATTATAATCTTTGATTTTTGCAGAGGCAATGCCTGTTGATATTTCAGGTAATGCAGTACAAAGTGCAAGTATGGTTCCTCCAAATAATACACCGCTAATTCCCCATCGAATTGAAAGTTGCTCGCCCGTTACTTCCAAAGCCCAACCAGCAAATAGCGTGATTAATGCGCCAATGCTTAGTATTATAATGGCAGCTGTAATACTTCCATTAAATTTTGATTTAGGATTATGTTGTTTTTGAACGCCCACTTTATGTTGAGTTAAAGTTGGCTTCTTTTTTAACATGAATGTTGATGTTAAATAAATAGTTCCTAACCAAATAGCTAATATGATCCATTCAAAGGGAGTGCTTCTTGCAAAAATTAATGAACTTGGAAATTGGCTAGCCATTACCACTATGGATAAAATGAAGATGAGTGCAACACCTTCAACAATTAATATTTTTGAATGACCTTTTTCAGTAAGTGCAGCTGATCGGCCAACACCGAAAATATCTATTAAAACAAGTACAACAGTTTGAATAGCAATACCCCCTAAAATATTACTAATAGCGATATCATAATTTCTATAATAAGCTGCAACACAGGTGATGGCAATTTCAGGCAGGTTGGTTATGATAGCTAAAAACACCATACCTCCAAATGCTTCACCTAAGTTATAATGTGAGGTAATGGCATCAATTGCCTTAGTAAGTTTCACACCACTAATCCAAATCGCAATGGTTGATATTATAAATAGGACAATCAGTAAGGTATTTGAGAACAAAGAAAAATTCATTATTGGTAATGTTTTCGATATTAAAGTTACTATTTATAGTTTTCTAATAATTAAACACATTTATAATATATGTAATAAATTGGAAAATCAATTATTTATAAACTTCAAATAAATCGAATATAAATTCAATTCAAAATTTAACTTCCTATGCTGATTATTCATTGGTGATATTGGCGCCCAAAGGACTTGCTAAGTCTAAAAATATTGTCATATGGCCGAGTGGAGAGGCAGGGGTCAGCAAAACCCTCAACGATGGTTCGATCTCATCTATGACAGCAGGAACATTCATAGGCAAGCAATCGTTAAAACGGGCTGAATTTCTATACCGACCCATTTTAATTGCCTTAATAATCCCTTAATTTCATTACAAAATGGTTAAAATCAAAACTAATGGATGTTCTAAGATTTGTTTTAAACGATATTTGTAAAATAAAATTCTAAAAAAGTAAAAATGAAATTCTTAGTTACCATTTTAATTTTGTTTTCAAGTTTCTTTTATACTAATGAACAAATTTGGGGGCATAGTTATATTGATGCATTAAAAGTTGCTCAAAAAGAACATAAATATATTTTATTGAATTTTTCAGGATCAGATTGGTGTGGTCCATGCATTAGACTTCATAAGGAAGTATTTACATTGGAGGATTTTAATAAATTAGCAAGTGAAAAATTAGTTTTATTAAATGCAGATTTTCCTAGGTATAAAAAAAATCAATTATCAGCTGCTCAACAAAAAATTAATGATGATTTAGCAGAGCGATATAATAAAAATGGTAATTTTCCATTCACTGTTTTAATTGATGAAAATGGAAAAGAAATAAAAAACTGGGAAGGGTTTCCGTCATCACCATTAGCGTTTATTGCTGATATACAACAATCAATACAAGATCATCAATAATAATGTCAACATTATCACTACATAAAAAGTCAATGCGCTTAATGGGGAACCATTTTGAGATTTCAGTAGTGGGAAGTGATGAAAAATGGGCAAATGAAAAAATTGATATTGGCGTTAAAGAAATACAAAGAATTGAAAAGCTATTAACAACCTATGCCGAGGAAAGTGAAACAAATTTAATTAATGCGAATGCGGGCATTTCACCAGTAAAAGTTTCAGCTGAAATCATTTCACTTATTGAAAGGTCCCTGAAAATATCTGCTGTTACGCAAGGTGCATTTGATATTAGTTATGGATCGGTTGATAAGTCATTGTGGAATTTTGATACGACTATGACAAGTTTGCCAACTGAAGAAATAGCAAAGCAAAGTGTTCGATTAATTAATTATAAAAATATTATTATAGATAAAAATGCGTCCACAGTTTATTTAAAACAAGAAGGAATGCGCATTGGTTTTGGTGGTATTGGAAAAGGGTATGCTGCTGAGCAAGCAAAAAAAGTAATGTTTGCTGCAGGGGTTGAAAGTGGAGTTGTCAATGCTTCAGGTGATTTAACGACTTGGGGACTTATGCCTGATGGAAACAAATGGACCATTGGAATTGTCCGGCCTGATATGGTGGCTAGTGTTTTTTCCTACATGAATGTGAGTGGTTTATCAGTGGCTACCTCCGGAAATTATGAAAAATATATCATAATTGATGGTGTAAAATACTCTCATACCATTAATCCCAAAACAGGATTACCTGTAACAGGTATAAAAAGTGTTACCATTGTATCAACGAATGCAGAAGTAGCGGATGCAATGGCAACGCCTGTTATGATTATGGGTATTGAGACAGGATTGGATATGATCAATCAAATGAAAGATATCGAAGCAATTGTAATTGATGATTACAATGTTTTATATGCTTCAAAAAACATTAAATTAACAATTTAAAAAATATTTAATATGATACAAAAAAAATATTCCATCACAATTTTATTATGGGTACTTTTTTTTGCAACTTCTTGCGAAACGGTAAAAGAATATCAAAAAAATAAATTGAATGATGCGGAAATGGCATTAACCAATAGAAAAGTTGAAAAAAATGAAATGAATTTTCAATCTTATAGAGAGGGTGCCTCTGGAGCAAATGGAGGAAAAACAGGAGGAGGATGTGGCTGTAATTAAGGGTTTGAAAAAAAGTATTTAACAAAGTTTGATGTATAAAAAATGAAAAAATTATCACTTACCGTCATAGGCTTGTACCTATTGTTTTTACATGGATTTTCTCAAGTGTCAAAAAAATATGAAAATATCTTTCAATCCAGACCTTTAAAATTGGAAGAAATTAATTTAGTTACGAGTTACTATTCTCAAAATGGATCACACTCAGCTGTGACTGGTGGAGGCACTGCTATTTTGGGGGTTGGCGCCAATGCGATTACTTTACCCGGATCAGAACAATTGAATGATTTCTCCAATTTTTTAGAATTAAAATTGGTAGGATATGGTGAAACCGGCAATAAGCATACCATCTTGGCTGGGCTTGGAATTGATCACCATACCGCAGCCTCTCAAAAATATATTTCTTCAACTGGAGCTTCTAGTCCAGGAGGAACGAGGGTGTATCCTTCTTTAAATTGGACTGTTGAAAATGCAAATAAAGGCACTGAGTTTGGTTTGGGCACTTACTATTCGCACGAATATAATTATACCTCCTTTGCATTGGATGGTCATATTGGTTTTAAAAACAAAACGGGGGGCGAATTTGGGGCCAAAGTTTCCGCTTATTTAGATCAGGTTTCTTTGATTTATCCATCTGATGACTCCACTAAATACAAAACAGGAACCAATTCAATTACTACACCATTAGATCAATTGGTTATTAAAACCAATGCAAGTAAATCTTCTGGTGGGAGTGTATATTATGGTGGCGAAACAACCAAAGAAGCTTCTATACCCACTACAGCAAGAAATACATATACTGGTTCAATAACCTATAGTCAAATAATCAATAAAGAGCTAGAAATGGCTGTTTTATTGGATGTAGTGAAACAGGAAGGTTATTTAGGTTTGCCATTTCACAGGGTAATTTTTAACAATCATTTAGAAAGAATTGAAAAATTACCATCATCTAGAACTAAGTTGCCTATTGGATTAAGGGTTAATTATTTTTTGGGAGATGATGTTATTATAAGATCTTATTACAGATACTATACCGATGATTGGGGATTAACTTCTCACACAGCAAGCATTGAAGTGCCTTATAAAATTACACCATTCTTTTCTGTTGCCCCATTTTATAGATACTACGTTCAATCTGCTACAAAATATTTTGCCCCACTCTATGGACACAAAGTGGATGCTATTGGAAATCCTAAAGAAACCTTTTTTACCAGCAACTATGCTGCTTCGGCATTTAGTAGTCACTATGTTGGATTAGGCATAAGGACAGCTCCTCCAGGTGGGATTAATCATTCTTATTTTGCATCACTTGAAGTAAGGTTTGGACATTATGTTCAAACGACTGATTTAAATTCAAATGTTATTTCAATGCACTTCACGTTTAAATAACTTACATGCTATGACAACGATACAATGGGGTATTATTGGTTGTGGCAATGTTACCGAGCTAAAAAGTGGTCCTGCATTTAATAAAATTCCACACTCAAAGCTTGTAGCTGTAATGAGAAGGGATCAGCAACTGTTGAAAGAATATGCAGTCAGACATGCTGTTCCGATGATATTTTCTGATGCTTCGGCCTTAATTCATCATCCTGAAATTAATGCTGTATATATTGCTACACCACCACATATGCATGAACATTTTGCAATTGAAGTCCTAAGGGCTAACAAATTTTGTTATGTAGAAAAGCCAATGGCAACAACTGTCCAAGCTTGTTTAAACATGCAATCTGTGACAGAGGAAATGGGTGGAAAATTAGTGATTGCTCACTATAGAAGGGCTTTACCCATGTTTCTAAAAGTGAAGGAACTAATAGAAAAAAAGTATATAGGGGACATAAAAGAGGTTGTTATCATTATGCATAAAAAAGCATCCTCAAAAAAGGAATATCTTACGAATTGGAGAGTCGATAAAGCAATAGCAGGTGGCGGCTTTTTTTATGACTTAGCTCCTCATCAATTGGATTTGGTTTTTTACTTTTTTGGAGAAGCTATTTCTTATCAAGGTAAGGCAAAAAATACACAAGGACTCTATGCTGTAGAGGATACCGTTACTGGTACGATGCAATTAAAAAAGAATATTCAATTTACAGGTGATTGGTGTTTTGCAAAGCAGGATGAAATGGAAAAAGACGCTTTTATCATTAAAGGGGAACTTGGCGTCATTCAATTTGAAGTATTTGGCCAAAATATTGAAATCAGTAAAGCGGGAAATAAGGAGTGTATTCATTTTGAACCCCCTACCCATATTCAACAGCCCATGATCGAAAAAGTAGTTAATTATTTTTTAGAAAAAGGAGAAAATCCTTGTAGTGCTGCTGATGCCATTTTATCGATGCAGGTGATGGAAGCATTTGTTTATGGAAAAAAGGCTTACTAGAAAAACTGTTTTACCACAATGATGATGGACATCAAAAAAACAAACCATCCAAAGCCTTTTTTTAGTTTTGTACCATCAATGATCTTGTTTAAATAATTCCCAATGATCATTCCAATAGTAGCTAGTGTTACAATAACAAGTAAAAAATTTGCACTAATATCTTTTCCATTCAAAGGGGCGTTCCAAGCAATGTGAATATGTGATAAATCACCACAGAATCCTACAAGTGATTTTAAGGTGATGATAAATAAGGAAGAAGCAATTGCTTTTTTGATGGGAAGTTTACCCAGTAAAGCCAAGGCGGGAATGATTAAAAAACCTCCACCAGCTCCAACAATACCCGTAACCATCCCTTCACTGATTCCAAAGCTTGCAAGTTTAAGAAGTGCTACAGGTTGTTTGTCTACTGCGTCTTCATTTACTTTTCTAAATATCATTGATAAGGAAGAAGAGAACATCAAGCTTGCAAAGAACAACATGATAAAACTACTGTTAGAAATGAGAATATTGGGTAAAATAGAAAAATGTTCTGGAATAGCATGAAGTATAAATTTGCGTGCTATAATTAGTCCAATTACAGAGGGTATTCCAAAGACAAAAATCACTTTAAAATCAAGTAATTTTTGTCTTAATCTTGATATAACACCCGCAATACTGCTTACGCCCACAATACATAGTGAATAACTAGTAGCTAGCAATGGATTAATATGAAAAAGGTAAACCAAAACAGGAACGGTTAAAATGGAACCACCACTACCAATAAGGCCTAATGAAATACCAATTAAAATTGAAGCGGCATAACCTAAGAATTCCATTCATTTAATTTTTACAAACTTCCTTTTATTCCTTTACAATTTATGTACTATTTGTCACTTAATTTATAAATTTGTAGCAAAGTGATATTTATCACTAAAAATGCTATTCATATAAACGATCTTGTGTATGAATTTTAAAATCTAAACTATGAAACTTGAACAAATATATACGGGTTGTCTTGCACAGGGAGCCTACTATATTATGAGTGAGGGAGAAGTAGCCATTATTGATCCATTAAGAGAAGTTGAACCGTATATTCAAAAAGCACAATTAGATAAAGCTGAAATCAAATATGTTTTAGAGACACATTTTCATGCTGACTTTGTATCAGGTCATTTAGATTTAGCCAAAAAAACAGGTGCTAAAATAGTGTATGGCCCCATGGCTGCACCTGCATTTGATTTTTATGCAGCTAAGGACGGAGAAATACTTTCACTAGGTAAAATAAAAATAAAAGTTATTCATACTCCAGGACATACTATGGAAAGCACTTGTTATTTATTAATGGATGAACTGGGAAAAGAAGTTGCTTTATTTAGTGGAGATACCTTATTTATTGGAGATGTTGGTAGACCTGATTTAGCCCAAAAAGTAAAAGCCGAATTAACACAAGAAACTTTGGCTGGGTATTTATATGATTCTTTACGAAATAAAATTATGACCTTATCGGATGATATCATCATATACCCCGCACATGGTGCAGGAAGTGCTTGTGGTAAAAAAATGAGTAAAGAAACAAAGGATACCTTAGGCCATCAAAAAGCTACCAATTATGCATTAGCCACAAATTTGTCAAAAGCAGCATTTATTGAAGCTGTTTTAGATGGGCTAACTGCACCGCCTGTCTATTTTCCTTTAAACGTGATGATGAACATGGAAGGCTATGAAAGTATTGATGAAGTGCTTAAGAGAGGACAACATGCCTTTACACCAGCTGAATTTGAACTGGCTGCAAATGAAACAAACGCATTCATTTTAGATACTAGAAACGCACAAGTTTTTGCAAAAGGGTTTATTCCAAATTCAATGAATATAGGTTTGGAAGGAAGTTTTGCGCCTTGGGTTGGAGCGATGATTCCCAATATCAAACAAACCATTTTATTAGTTACGGATGAGGGTCATGAATCTGAGGTAATTACACGCTTAGCGAGAGTAGGGTATGATTTTACAATTGGTTTTTTGAAAGGAGGTTTTGAGGCTTGGGAAGCAGCAGGAAAGGAGGTAGACCAAATAAAAACAATTACAGCAGTGGAGCTTGCGCAAGAAAAGCATAAAAATCCCAATACTTTACTTTTAGATGTGCGCACGCCATCAGAATACAAAGCTGCACATATTGCCACAAGCATCAATGCTCCTTTGGATTTTATCAATGAATCTATGTTAATGATTGATAAGGCACAAATTTATTATGTGCATTGTGCTGGTGGTTATCGATCAATGATTTTTATATCCATCTTAAAAGCAAGAGGTTTTGATCAACTAATTGATGTTAAAGGGGGTTTTGCTGCATTGCAAGCAACTGAAAATTTTAATATCATTGATTCAACGGAAAAATCACTATAATATTAACGATTTAATTTTTACGGCTAGGTTACAAGTTTTAACAGGGAATATTTCAAAAATATTTCATAAATGATTGAATAATAATTCTTTATAAATTATTCCCACATTTTTAGCAATCCAATCAAATCTTAAAAATAGTTCATGTGTTAATTAAATAAAGTTATTTAGTTAAAAAAACGTTAACAAAAAATGTAATTAATGATTTTATTATTTAATTTAGGACTTCGAATATTTACAAAATAAACTTTAATCATGAGAAAATTAGTCACATTGTTCATTTTTACTGTGCTAGTTGCGTCACAATTATCGGCTCAAACTCGCCTAATTAAAGGTAAGGTTACCGATGAAAAAGGTAACACAGTAGAAAACGTATCTGTAACTGTAAAAGGTGCTTCTCAAGGAAGCAACACAGATGCGACTGGTAGTTTTAGCCTTAACGTGCCAACTTCAGGTAAATCATTGGTATTTACTGCACTTAACTTTGAAAAAGCAGAAGTTGTTATTGGAAATAAAACTATAATCAACATAGTTTTAAAAGCCAACACACAAAGTTTACAAGACGTTGTGGTGGTTGGTTATGGTACAAAAAAGAAATCAGATTTAACAGGTTCAGTTACTACTTTGAAATCGGCTGAAATTGAAAACAAGCCTTTTACTTCAGTAGATAAAGCATTACAAGGAAAAGTAGCTGGTTTACAATCAGTCGCTTCTTCTGGTCAGCCGGGTGCGAACCAAGCCATCTTAATTAGAGGAGTAAGCTCCATTACAGCGAGTACTTCTCCACTATGGGTTGTTGATGGAGTGCCGGTAAATTCAGGGGATGCATCTAGATTACAAACAACAGCCAATTTGTTAAGTACTTTAAATCCAAATGATATTGAAAGCATTTCAGTATTAAAGGATGCGGCTTCTCAATCTATTTATGGTTCTCGCGCTGCAAATGGGGTAATCGTGGTGACCACAAAAAAAGGTAAATCTGGGGTTACAAAATACCGTTTTGATACAGAGATTGGAACAAGCAAAACTGCTTATACCAATCCAAACTACCGTCCATTGGATGTGAACGAGTACATGGACATCACTGCACAAGGATATTTAAATGCTGGATATACACAAGCACAAACCACAACTCAGCTAAATGCGTTGGGTTTTGGAAATGGTACCAATTTTGATTGGTTAAGTCATGTTACGCGTGTTGGTCAGCAACAACAATATAACTTAAGTGCAGAAGGTGGAAATGATAAAACTACCTTCTTTATTTCTGGAGGTCGTTTCACAGCAGATGGTACAACCATCAATTCTCAATTTGCTAGAACCAACGGAAACATTCGATTAACACATAAAGCTTCTGATCGTTTGACATTGAATGCAAATTTTAATGGTGGATATGTAAACCAAAGAGCTCCATTAGCAGGTGGTGCATTTGGTAATCCTGTTTTATCCTCTTACTTTATGTTGCCTTCCCGTACTGCGTATAATCCCGATGGTTCATGGAACTTTAACCTAGGGGGTCTTCACAATACCATAGCTTTGGCACAATTGGATAAGCGCTTCTTAAGACAAGCGAGTCTTAGGGGTAACATGTCAGCAGAATATAGAATTCTTGACAATTTAAGATTGAAAACTGCCTATGGTTTAGATTACAATACAGAAGAGGAAGATCAATACAATAACCCATTACATGGAGATGGAGCTGCTACAAATGGTAGAGCGTATGCTTATTATACACGTTATTTCAACTATATCTCTACAACTACTTTAGACTATCAACAAAATATTACCAAGAATGGAGATTTATCTACTAACCTCCAATTAGGGTATGAGGGTCAAAAATCACAAGGATATTTTACAGGTTTACAATCTCAACAATTCCCTCCAACGCTTGCGCTAACCTATCCTTCATCAGGTGCGACTCCAATTACAACTAGTGCGTATACTTCAGATTATACGTTTGCTTCTGAATTTGCATCTGCTTCAGTGAACTATCAAAATAGATTCGTTCTTTCTGGTAGTTTCCGTCGCGATGGTTCTTCTCGTTTTAGTTCTTCAAACAGATACGGTAATTTCTGGTCTGTGGGTGGAACTTGGAACTTGGACAAAGAAAAGTTTATTCAAGATATGAACGTATTTACACAATTAAAAATACGTTCTTCTTATGGTGTGAACGGTAACGCTGGTATCGGAAACTATGATGCCTTGGCATTGTACGGATACGGATACAACTATAACCAATTACCAGGTAGTGCTCCAAGCAATGTGGGTGATGCCACTTTAACTTGGGAATTAAATAAGCCATTTAACGTTGGCGTTGATTTTAGTATTTTAAAGAATAGGATCAATGTAACTGCTGAATATTACAACAGAAAATCTGAAGATTTATTGTTAGCAGTTCCTTTATCACGTACAACTGGTTTTGCCTCTGCAACACGTAATATTGGTGCAATGGAAAACAAAGGGTTAGAATTAACCATTAATGTGGTACCTGTATTAACAAAAGATTTTAAATGGGATGTAGATTTTAATTTTGCCAATAACCAAAACAAAATCACTTCCTTACCTGGTGGGGCTGACATCGCAGATGGTAACTTCATCATCAGACAAGGTGCTTCCTATAAAACATTTTACTTAAGATCTTATGCTGGTGTGAACCCTGCTAATGGAGATCCTCAGTGGTACACCGATGATACTAAGCAAAATGTAACCAACGTCTATTCAAGTGCTACAAGAGGTTTAGTGGGTAGTGCATTGCCAAAAGCATTTGGATCTTTAACAAATAGCTTCACCTACAAACAATTTACATTAAGTGCTCAGTTGTATTATAACTACGGTAACTATGTTTATGATACATATGGATCTTATTATGCAGGTGCTGGATTTGGTCCTACTTATGGGAAAGTTGCTCGTGTTTTAGAAGCTTGGAAACAACCAGGTGACGTAACAATGATGCCTAAATATGTAGCCAATGGTAACAAGAGTTTCCAAAGTGGTTCTACCTTCTGGTACAATCAAGGAGATTATATAAGATTACGTGATGTTCAATTGGGATACAATGTACCTAAAGCAATTATCTCTAAATACCATTTAAGCAATGCAAATATTTATGTAAGAGGTAGCAATTTGTTCACTTGGGTTAAAGATCCGTACCTTCCTTTTGACCCTGAACAAGGAACCACAAGCACCACTAACTTAAATGTTTTCATACCTAAGACTGTAACATTTGGAGTTAATTTAGCATTTTAATTAAGATTGATATAAAATATATGACTATGAAACACATTTCAAAATATAAATTGTTACTCGTAATTGCATTATGGGCAACTTTTTCATCTTGTGAAAAGAGCTACCTTGAGTTAGTTCCGACCACTTCATTAACACCTGAACAGGCATTGGCAAAAGAAGCTGACTTACAAGTGGCGCTTCGTGGAGCTTATGCTGGTTTACGTGGTGTAGATTTTTTAGGAAGAACCATTCCTGTTATCGGTGACATGATGGCTGATAATACTTACCAATCTTTGGTAAATACAAACCGTTATACTTTGTATAACTCTTATACCTACAATGTTACAGATGGTAATGCTTCTGGTTTATGGGCTACAGCCTATACATGTATTTTAAGAGCCAACCAAATTATTAATTCACCTGTTACGGCTAATACCAACGTGAATCAATACAAGGGAGAAGCTTATGCAATTCGTGCATTATGTTATTTTGAATTAGCTAAGTTTTTTGCTGTTCCTTATACAGAAAACCCGAATGCACTGTGTGTGCCTATCGTAACAGTATACAATGCCGATTACAAACCAGCACGCGCTAAAAATGCAGAAGTATATGCTTTAATCTTAAGTGATTTGGATAAAGCCTATTCTTTAATGACAAGCTTTACCAACTCTTCTCAATTTAGCAAATATGCTGCTAAAGCTTTACAAGCAAAAGTTTACCTTAACCAAGGTGACAATGCAAATGCAAGCAAGGCTGCTTTAGATGTTATTACCAATAGTGGATTTACAGTGGTTACTGCTGCAAACCATGCTGCTTTTTGGGCAAGTGGTACAGTGAGAACAGATAAAGTGGAAACTTTATTTGAAGTGTCTTCAGATGCAACTGCGAACTTAAGTTTCGATGCATTGTCTTACTTATATAGCCAATCTGGTAACTATGGTGATTTATTATGTAGTGATGACCTATATGCTAAATTTGAAACAGCCGATGTACGCCGTGCAATGTATCCAACAGGAACAAGAGGTGGTGTTCCTTCAGTTTTTGTAGCAAAATATCCAGTAATTTCTGGAGATGTAAATGACACAAAAGTAGTACGCATGAGTGAAATGTATTTAATAGCTGCCGAAGCTGCTTTACCTTCCAATGAAGCCGCTGCACTTACCTATTTAAATACAGTTACTGCTGCAAGAGGTGCTTCTCCAATTGCTGCTACTGGTAGTGATTTATTCGAAGCTGTTATTACAGAAAGAAGAAAAGAATTGGCTTTTGAAGGAGAGCGTTACAACGATTTACAACGTTTAAAGCGTGGTGTAGCTCGTAGTACTAATTATCCTTCAACTGCTAGAGCTATTGAATATGGTAATTTTAGAAGAATTCTACCAATTCCACAAGTAGAAATGGATGCGAATCCAAATATGGTACAAAATCCTGGTTATTAATTATTAGTCTATATTTAATAAAAAGGGCTTCGATCAATCGAAGCCCTTTTTATTTTTTGTAAAAATTATTAATCAAAATTATATACATTAGTGTAAATTTTCTTCAAATTCAATTTTATGAAGCAGCTAATTTATGTTGTTCTATTCCTTCTTTGTTTTACGAGTGCCCAATCTCAAAATTTACAATTGTATGATCCAGTTGCCAATCGAACCTATAATACCGAAAAGTATACTGATGTAAGAGGTGTTCCATTTTTGTTTGATAAATGGATGAAAGCAATCATTTATATAGACAAAGGGTTTTATGAGGGTTTAGAAATTAAATATGATTTATTTGACAACAAATTATATTTCAATAAAAATGATGAAAGTTTTGAACTACAAGAGAATGTAAAAAAATTCACTTTATTTACAAAACTTGATGATCCTAAAACTGCGATGTATTTTGAAAAAGGATTTAAAGGAAATGGTTTAAATATGGATCAATTTGTAGAAGTGTTAGTTGATGGTAATATAAAATTGTTAAAATCAGCAGTCAAGTCACTTACTGAGATGAGTGAAATTAATGCAGGTATGGTTAAAACTTTTGCTACCACAACACGGTATTATATTGTTACACCAACTGGCACCTATTTAGTGAGGCTTAATAAAAATGAATTATTCCCATACATACAGGATAAATCGCCTCAAATAGATGCTTATATTACTGAAAAAGGATTGAATGTAAAGAAAGATGCTGATTTAATAAGCATCTTAAAATTTTATAATTCACTTTAATTGTAAAATTCTATTGTACAAAATATTAGGTAAGCAACATTGGATAGGGGTCCTATTGTGGAGCAATCAATTTTATGGTATATGTGCGTTACTTATCGCAATTGAATCATCGGTGTTGATTTTACATGCGATTCCCCCCTTTCCCATTCTGGCTTGCATTCATTTATCGACTGTCTTATTTTATACAAATGCCTATTTATTAGAAAATGTGGGAGGCATTTATAATGAAAGGACTAGTTGGTATTTAAAAAATAAAAAGTATTTATTGTTTAGGCAAACCGTTTATTTTGGGGCTTTGCTTTACTATTTTTTTACACGAATCAATTTAGGAAGAGTGTACGAAAATAATTCCTTTTTTGCCCCCATTGCGCTTTGTATTAGTTTGCTGGTTTGTGTATTTTATTATTTACCACACTTTTTTCCAAAATATACATTTAGTAGTAGAAACAATGGAGTCCTTAAAACGATCAGTATCGCATGGGTGTGGACTTTTACGACTTGTATATTTCCACTTTGGTTTGCGCCTAATTTTAAAACAGTTGAATTTGGGATTAGCTGTTGGCTTTATACGATTCAATTGTTTATATTTATATTTATACTAGCTATTTTATTCGATATAAAAGATGTCAACCGAGATCAGCACGAAAAGATAAGTACAATTTATTTAAAAGTAGGAAAAGAAAAATTTAATACGAGGGTTTTATTACCAATTTTAATATTGTATGGCACTTTGCATTTTGTAGACTATATTTTTTTTCAACATGCAATTATATTTTTAGTCATTCAGCTGCTGATAACTTTTTTAGTTTTTATTGTTTCTAAAATCGTTATGAAAATGAAAAGTATTTACATGAATATCATTTTAATAGATGGGCTTATGATTATTAAGGCTTTTTTAAGTTTAATCTATTTTTTCTTTCTTCAGTAGAAATTTGTTAAAATAAACACGACAATATAAATAGCATCTCATAATTTGTAACTTCGTAACAAGTTAATGATTATGAAAATACTATTATTAGAAGACGATGCTACTTTGTCTATAGAGATTGAGAAATATTTTGTTTCAAAAAACCATACTTGTCATTGTATAGCCAATGGAGATGTAATTGAAAGTGTGTTTAAGAATAATGTCTATGATATTGTCATTTTGGATATTAATGTGCCTGGTAAAAATGGGATAGAAGTATGTAGTACTTTAAGGAACATCAACAAAAATATACCTATTTTAATGCTTACTGCTTTTGGTGAAATTAAAGATAAACTTTCTGCATTTAATAACGGTGCAGATGACTACCTCATAAAACCATTTCATTTTGAAGAATTATTTGCCAGGGTTAATGCTTTATTAAAGCGAAAACAACCAGAACAATTTGAAGCAGATTTGGTTATTGGTGACTTAATCATCTCTACAATGGAAATGAAAGTTTTTAGAGCCGGTGTAGAAATTATTTTAACCCCTAAAGAGTTTAAATTATTATTCATTTTAGCTTTAGGAAATGGAAGAATCGTCTCAAAAAATACGATAAGTGAAAAATTATGGGATTATCAAGTTATTACCAATCAGAATACAATTGAAGTATATATTAACTCCCTGAGAAAAAAAATCGATAAAAACAGTGATGTTAAATTAATCCATACAAAAGTGGGGTATGGTTATTTTTTAAAAGCGGATAGATGACGTTAAAATCAAGAATTTCCATTTTTGTAACCAATTTATTTTTGGTTTTATACATCGTAATGGCGTCCCTAGTTATTTTTTTGTTTTCAGAATTTAGGACAGAAGAATTTCAAGAAAGATTAAGACAAAAAGCAATTTCTACCATTGAACTGCTAATAGAGATTAAGCAAGCGGATCAAGATATCATCAAAAATATTGAAAAACAAAAAGTAGATAATTTAATTGATGAAAAAACGCTTGTATTTAATAAAGATTTTACTTTAATATATGCTAGTTTATATGACACGGCATTGAAATGGGAAATAGCGGAATTAAATAAGTTAAATAAAAAAAATACATTTTATAAAAGACAAGGAAATATTGAAACATTTGGCATCCTTTATAAATATAAGAACGAAGAGTATTTTACCATTGTTTCAGCAAAAGATATTGCAGGTTTTAGAAAATTAAATTATTTAATTTATGTTTTGTTGATTTCATTTATAATATTTACATTATTGGCTTGGTTTCTAACTAGGACAACCGTCAAAAGAGTATTAAAACCTTTGGACCATTTTCTTTCGAAAATAAAATCCATTAATGAAAAAAATTTAGGAGCATACATTGATGTAAAATCAAAAAATACTGAAATACTCATTTTGGCACAAGAATTTAATTTAATGTTAAAACGAATTGATGATTCTTTACAACTTCAATCCGAATTTACTGCCAATGCTTCACATGAATTAAGAACACCTGTGGCTCGAATTATTGTTCAATTGGAAAACAAAATAAACGATCCTACAATTAGTAGTGATGTAAAAATATTTTTACAAAAATTGGTCAGTGATGCAAGCCAAATTTCACAATTAATTCACTCTTTATTAATACTATCAAAAAATGATAAAACTGTAATAAGTCAAGTAGAATTAAACAGGCTCGATGAGATCATCTATGATTGTATCGAAAAAATAAATTCTATTTATATTGATTGTAAAATTTTTTTTGATATCGAAATTGAAAATGAACAAGATGATATTGTTGAAATAAGCGGTACAAGAGCATTGTTAGAAATTGTATTTCTTAACCTTATTAAAAATGCATACATATACAGTGATAATAAAGAAGTACATATTAAAATTATCCAAAAGGAAACTTCGATTCATTGTCAGGTAATTAATAGTGGTAAAACGATTTCTCCAGAAGATCAAAAAAGATTATTTCAACCATTTATGCGCGGACAGAACGCAATAGGTATTGCAGGGTTTGGTTTAGGACTTAGGATTGTCCAAAGGATTATACTAATTCAAAAAGCAACCATTTACTATGAGGCTATCGACAACCATTTGAATGAATTTACGCTGATTTTTCCTATTAAAACCTAAATTAACCCTTTTAAACTTAAAATGAACTTTATATCAATTTACTATGATTTCACCTTGCCTTCTATAATAATTCTTTAAATTTGCACTTTAATTATAATATATATAAATACAAACGATAAAGATGGAGCAGCAAAAAAAGGAAAGACAAGGTAAAATTCGCAAAATTGTCATTGGAATATTGTTAGTAGTTGCCTTATATTTTGGCATCAAAAAAATTAGTTTCTCCTTGACACATGAAACAACTGACAATGCACAAATTGAAACGTCCATTGTACCCGTGTTAGCGAGAACCTCAGGTTATGTTAAAAACATCACTATAAAAGATTATGATTCTGTACAACAAAATCAATTGGTTGTTGAATTAGATGATGCTGAATTACAAGCAACACTGGAAGAACAAAAAGCCGATTTATTACAATCTACCGCTGAAGTTGCAAACGCCAATGCACAATTAACAAATGCTTTATTGTCTTTAAAAAATAACAAAGGAATTATTGAACTTAGATCGATTCGTCAAAAGAAAGCATTAAATGACGTCACTAGAGACCAAAATTTATATAAAGAGCAGGCGATTACTAAAAAGCAATTAGATGAAACGGAATATCAACTTGCTGCTGCGAATCAAGAAGCTTCCAACGCGCAAACGGAATTAGCCATTGCCAATAATAAAATTGCCGTGTTAAGGGAAGCGGTGAATAAAGCGAATGCAATGATTCAAATGAAGCAAGCTAAAATTAAAGAATCTGAATTAAAGCTTTCCTATACAAAAATCACGACGCCAAGTACTGGAAAAATTGGCAAGAAAAACATCAATATTGGCCAGTTTGTGCAAGCAGGAACGCCCATGTTTTCTATTGTAAATGACAGTAGTTATTGGATTGTAGCAAATTTCAAGGAAAGTCAATTACCTTCTTTATTTGAAGGTAAAAAAGTGAGTGTAAGAGTAGACGCTTTTCCTGATTTAAACATTCAAGGAACCATCCTAAGTTTGAGTGATGCAACAGGGGCTAAATTCTCCTTATTGCCTCCAGACAATTCTAGCGGTAACTTTATTAAAGTAACACAAAGAATCCCAGTAAAAATTTCAATAGACAATCAAGCTGCTTTTAAAAATAAATTAAGAGCAGGTATGAGTGTATTTATCACCGTTGACAAATAGACAATGCCATCGCTCAAAGGATTAGCAAAAGCAATTATTGTAATTACCACTGTTTCGGCTGCCATCATGGAGTTGATAGACACCTCTATTGTAAATGTGGCACTCAATGATATTTCCGGTAGTTTAGGCGTTAGTATTGAAGACATTAGCTGGGTAATTACTTCCTATGCGATAGCAAACGTTATTATAATACCATTGACTGGATTTCTTGCTGAGTATTTTGGGCGAAAAAATTATTATATCGTTTCCATGATCATTTTCACGGTTGCCTCCTATTTGTGTGGTCAATCAGATAGCTTGGTGGAATTAATTATATGGCGTTTTGTGCAAGGAGTAGGTGGTGGTGCCTTATTATCAACTTCACAAGCCATTTTATTTGATGCTTTTGAACCCAAGGATAGACCAATGGCCGCAGGTTTATTTGGAATGGGTATCGTACTTGGTCCTACGTTAGGTCCTACATTAGGTGGGTATATCATTGAGCACAATAGTTGGCCTTTGATTTTTATGATAAATATTCCCATTGGTATAATGGCAACTTTTTTAGCATATACTTTTATTGACAAAAAACCAAATGAGGGAAAAACTAAAAAAGAAATTAAAATTGATTATACTGGTATCATGTTATTGGCGGTTGGCATAGGATGTTTGCAATATGTTTTAGAAAGAGGTGAAGCCGAAGAATGGTTTTCAAGTGAGACGATTCGATATTGTTCTCTTATTGCCCTTTTAGGATTAGGTATCTTTATATGGTACGAGTTAAATATCAAACAACCTGCCGTTAATTTAAGGGTTTTAGGAAATCGAAATTTGGCTTTTACGACCATATTTACTTTTGTGGCAGGGTTTGGTTTATATACTTCTGTATTTGTTTATCCTGTACTAGCGCAAAGAATTATGGGCTATACTGCTTTTGAAACAGGTATATCTTTGTTGCCCCCAACTTTGGCTGGCGTGATTATGATGCCCATTATAGGAAAGCTAATGAGTAAAGGAGTAACCCCCATTCCTTTTGTAATTGTTGGGTTTACTTTATTTTCTATCTATGCATTTTATAGTGCTGCCATGCCGCCAGATGCTGGAAAATGGGATTTTTTCTGGCCATTGTTAATTCGAGCATTTGGTATCTCCATGAGTCAATTACCCTTAATTAACCAAGCTGTTGTTGGTTTAGAGCCAAAAGACTACGCTTCAGGAATTTCATTAAACAACATGATTCGACAACTGGGTGGTGCTTTTGGTATTGCCATTGCCAATAATTATGTGGCACAACAATATTTTAAACATAGAACCAATTTAATTTCGAACTTGCCTGCTGATGGGGCTCAATGGAAAGAAAGAGTAGGTGCTGTTTCACAAGGAATTGCAAGTAGAACTGGAAATTTTCATGGGGCTACGCAAGGTGCTTATAAATTAATTGATTTAGCTGTTGATAAACAGGCTTATTATTTATCTTATTTAGATACTTTCCGACTAGTGGGAATTTTCTTTTTAGTGGTCATTCCATTGGTATTCTTTTTAAGAACAAGAAAAAAATTAGATAAAGCTGCATTAGAAGCTGCTTCAGAAGCGCATTAAAATATATGAAAATGAAAAAATTATGTATCGCCCTCTTTTTATTCATCACTACGATCAATTTGTTGTCGGCTCAAACAATGATAAATGCAGAGCTTAAGGGATTGTTACAGAAGTCAGTTACCTATTTCCCAAAAGTGAAAGAGGTGGAACAATCCGTTCAATTGGCCGAACAAAAGTTAAAATTAACGGAATTAAATAAGTATCCTGATGTAACAATGGATGCAAGTTATGCTTATGTACGTCCTAAAATTGAAGTTCCATTTGGTGCAAACACTTTTCAATTTGCACCTGTTCATAATTTTTCTGCTGCTGTTAATGGAACGTATGCGTTAATTGACTTTGGAAGATTAAAAGCAAATATAGAAAAATCAAAATTAGAGTTGCAGTCGGCGCATCATGTGGCAGCACAATTAGAAACTAGTTTGTTTGCTCAAATTAGTCAGTTGTATTTCCAGATTGTATTTACCCAAAAAGCAATTCAAATTCAAGATCAAATCCTGTCTTTACTTTTTGAAAATAAAAAAGTAATAGATGCTCAATTAAAAAATGGAACAGCCATTCAATTAGATGTATTGACAATTCAATCTAAAATAGACAATGAAATCAATAGAAAAATTGACATTGAAACCAATCTAAAAAAACTATTGAATCTTTTACATTATGCTACGGGTGTTGATAATGTTACTGCTGGCGAATTGATAATGAATGTAAAAAATTATACTTATGATGAAGCTTTGCAATCCGCAATTGAACACAATCCAGCTTTGGCGATAGCCAAAGACAAAATAAGTATTTCAAAATCAGACCTAACCATTGCGAAACTATACGATAAGCCATTTATTGGTGCCAAAGCTTCTATAGGTTCTAAAAATGGATATTTACCTACTATCAATGACCCTAAGTTCAATTACAATGCAGGTATTGGTATTTCAATTCCCTTATTTAATGGAGGGAAAAACAAACAATTGGTTAAAATTCAAGAACAAGGACGCGCATTAAGTGAAACAAATGCAGTAATAGTGTTGCATGAAACTGAGAAGGATATTCAAGCAGCATTGATAGATATAATGAGTAGCCAAAGTAGAATTAAAAATGCAAATACACAAATTGAACAAGCAGCATTGGCACAAAAATTGAGTACAAGTAAATTATTAAATGGAACAGGGACACCATTAGAAATTACAAATGCCAATACCGATTATCAAAAAGCTTTGTTAAATCAATTACAGTTTCAATACCAATTGTGTAATGCACAAATTGAATTATTGAAGATTATGGGTGTAAGTATTGCAAATTAAAAATCTGCATAAGCCTTTGCTTTCATTAAAATAATATCTGCTTTAGAAACTGTCTTTAAATAGATTGGGTCTGTAGATATTTTTTTCCAATAAGGGTCTGCACTAAATGCTTTCCAATGAGCTTCTCTATCTGACATGTTTTTAAAACTAGTCATATAAATTAGGTTAGGCATATTTGCACCGGCTAAAACTTTTGCATAAAATAGAGCATTAAATTGCAGTCTATCGAACAATTCAATTTCTTTTCCCTCGTTAAACATATGTATTTTCCTCAAATGCATATTTTCTGTCATACTTTCATAGCTCCTAAATTCAAAAATACGCTCATCGTTTTCTTTTTTTGCTAAACTTGTTGTTTTCACAAATTGTGGTTGTTCTTTAAATGCTTTTGAGAAAATAGTTTCAATTCTTGTATATGGAGCACTACTATCTGCAAGCGCTAAATGAATTATTTTTTCAAATCCCATAGGATCAATTTTTTCAATGTTTTGGTCAAGCATTTCGAATGTTTCCAAACTACGTAATGGAATCCATACAAATAACCTTTTATCCTTGGAGGTATCATTAACAATGGGTGTGAATACACCCACTTTTGGAATGCCAATGGAATGTAAGTAGGGCAAGTAGGTTACTTTCAAGTATTGGTCAATACAATCAATTTGTTGTTGGGAACTGCAATGGTAAATTTGAATTAAATAGTGTTCCCTTGGAGCGGCCTTTAAAGTTATTGGCTTATGAAGTATACATACTGTTAGTATGATTGTAAAAGTGATTAATTTATTTTTCAAGCCCATATTTTTTAGTGTTTGTAAATTATTCCATCTTTCATTACCCAATTCACATTTTGTAATGCATTAATATCCTTGGTTGGATCAATGGTGAGGGCGATAATGTCTGCATAAGCACCTTCAGTAATCGATCCAATTTTTCCTTCCATACCCAATAAAGTAGCAGGCGTAATGGTAGCAGTTTGGATGGCCTGAATGGGGGTCAATCCCCATTTTACAAAATAGGTAAAATCCTTTGCTTGGGGTAGATTCCAATCATAGCCTCCAATATCGGTACCATAAGTAAGTTTTACACCCATTTTTATCGCTTTTTTAAAAGTAGCCTCTATAGATTGTTGAAAATATAAGTTAATAGGACTACCAAGTTTTGCCCTTCCTTCGGCAACAAATTCGTTTACAAACAAAGTTGGACACCAATAAATCCCTTTATCCACCATTTTTTTCATGCATTCTTCATCCATCCCTGACCCATGTTCAATCGATAGGGCACCAGCGTCAATCGCTGCTAAAATACCATCCCTTGTCATAGCATGAGCCGCTAATTTTTTTCTACTTTTTATGGTTTCATCTCCTATGGCTGTAAGTTCTTCCGTTGTGAAATTTGGTATTGACCTAAAAGAACCATCGGCTAAACGGTAATAACCTCTATCTGCATAAATTTTAATCCAATCGGCGCCTTGTTCAATTTGCATTCGAACTGCCCTACGTGCTTCATCAGCGCCTGTAATTTCAATCACTCCTTTTGGTAATTTTAATTCCCAAGCATAATCAGCTGTTTTAATTGGATAATGACCTGTTGTATTCATGGCAAGCGTTGAAACCTGCATTCTTGGGCCAGTGATGATACCATTGTTAATTGCTTTTTTAACATCAACATCAGCAAATCCTGCACCTTCTGTACCCAAATCTCTAATGGTGGTAAAACCATTCAAAAGGGCACGGGCTGCACTTTTACTAGCTCTTAACGTACGATAAGGTATGGATTCTTTTAACAATTGCTCATCATAATCTGCCGAGGTAATATCACCCTGTAATAAAATATGGGTATGTGCGTCTATGAGCCCAGGCAGTACAAAATAATTGCTAAGGTCAATCATTGTATCGGCATGGCTAGGTGTATTTGAAATAGAAATGATGATGTTTTTTTTAATCAAAACAAATTGTTGTTGTAAAACAGTCCCTGTTTTTGTATCAAGTAATTTTCCACACTTAAGTAAAGTCGTTTTTTGCGAAAAAGAGGATATACTCAAGACTAAAAATAGCCCCAATAAAATTTGTTTCATTTTTGAATATTTAAGAAGTAAGATACAAAAGTTTAGGTATAAAAAACGCCTCCTTATTGAGGGAGGCGTACAAAAACCATAAATTTATATTTAAGCTTGAAAACCTTTTCTGCGCATCATTTCGCTCCTAATTTTATGTAAGAACTCGCGATCAATTTTTAAGGCTTGGTTGACTCTTTCTTCTGATTTTAAAATAGGCATTAATTCAGACTTGAATTTTTTTCTTGCAGCTAGCATGGCTTCTTGCACTTGAATTTCATCTTGAGCTTTGTTTTCAACGATTTCTTTCATTGCTTCTTGATGCGCTTCATACACAGGCCAAAAAATGGGAGCTTCTTCACTCGTTAATGCAAGGTTTTTAGTAATAAATTCAACCTTAAACATTTCTATTTTTTCTTTATTAGGGCCTCTTTTGCCTTTTCCTTGAAAGCCTCCTCCTCTGGGTCCTTGATCCATAGGTGGTCTTGGCGGTGGAGGTTGTTGTTGTGCAAATGTTGCACTTGCCAATAAAATAGCGGCAATCGCTAAGCTTGTTTTTTTCATAATTATTATTTTATTAATGAGTATTGTTGCTGTCTTTGCTGATAGGAGTCTTTAATGTTTCTAAGTTTTTTCCTTCTTTATTAATTTCATGTTGCCAATCAATTTCAACCAAGGATTCATTTTCATTTAAATAGGCATCCATTTCGGCAGTAGAAATATCTTGAAGGGTAATTTGATTGGCGAGGTCAGTATTGTGTTGACTATTTTGAATAAATAAATATCCGGTAAGTATTAAGGATATAATACTAGCAGCAATTGCAATTTTGCTCCATTTTGGTATCGTAAAAAAGGGTTTTACTTTATGAGATTTTGCAATTTGAACCAATAATTTTGCTTCAAAATTTGTAAAATAATCGGGTGCAACGTTTTTTATTTTTACATCATAAGCAGTTAAACTAGCCGTTGAAAACAAGGCTTCTACGCTCGCTTTATCTGCTGAAAGGGTGGTATTTTCTGTTTTTTGTGACATTTGATTCTTTTGACTCAGTATATTGTAATTGGTTTAATCTTTTTTTACTATTTCTTCCATTTTTTTTAATGCTTGGTGGAAATTTGCTTTTGCCCCTCCCACCGTTGTACCCGTTATTGTTGCAATTTTTTCATAATTCATTTCTTCAAAATAACGTAACATAAACACAAATCTTTGTTTTTCAGGTAGTTGTTGGATTGCACGTTCTAAAGCAATTTGTATTTTAGTTGATTTTGGATGATTTGAAACTGAAGAGGCATTTTCATAACCCAAATGTGCTTCTGGAAAATTTTGCAGGGTACGTTTTTTTTGTTTTTGAAGAAAATTAAGGGTTTCATTATAGGCAATTCTGAATAACCAAGTTGAAAATTCACTTTCCATTTTGAAGCCATCTAACTTGTTCCAAATTTTGATCCATACTTGTTGTGCTATGTCATCCGCATCCGCAGGCTCTTGAACCATCCGCTTAATTTGGTAAAATAACTTCTGTTGATGCCGCTTTACCAATTGTGTAAAAGCAAATTCTTTTCCTAAGGATTGCTGAAATTGGATGATTAAATCTTGGTCTTTAAGCATAATTAAAATTAGACAATACTTTACTAGAATGGTTTAATACTTTATCTTTAATCTTCATTTAATACATGTTAAAATGAAAAAAAATACATTTTTATTTTTGCCTATCTTTTTTTTTATTGCCAACGTAACCATTGGACAACAAATAAATTCAATTATAAACAAAGCTGAAACAGAAAGAATTGAAAAATATTTATCTTCAGACGCACTAGAAGGGAGAAAAACCTACTCAAAAGGAATAGATATTGCAGCTAATTTTATTGCCAATGAATTTAAAAAAAATGGATTAGTTGCCCTTCCTAATGCAAACAACTATTTACAAAAATTTACTAGACTAAGTGCAAAGTCAATTGCTACCGAAGCTCAAATTGATGGAGTGGATATGGATGCAAAAAATGTAATCGTTCTTACGAATCAAGAAAAAGTAACGATAACGGAAGAAAGTGGCTATGAAATAGTGAAAATAAATAAGGCCGATAATTTTGGTTTATTGGCTAGAAATTATTTTTCCGCCAATAAAAACTACCTTGTTGTAGTAGATGAAAGTTTTGAAAATAATTTCGGAAGACTTTCACAACTAAAGTCAAATATTACAGCACAACAAAAAACAATCGTTTTTATTTTATCTCATCAAGCCCCTACTAAGTACCATATTGTTGCAAACCATAAAATAGAGGAATTAAACTTATGCAATGTGGTTGGGGTTTTACCTGGAAAGTCATTACCCAATGAATTTATAGTATTTTCTGGTCATTATGATCACCTAGGAATAAATAGTGCAAAGGCCATCAATGGAGATTCTATATACAATGGTGCCAATGATGATGCTGCTGGAACCACTGCCATGATAATGCTTTCTAAATATTTTTCTGCTAAAAATGACAATGCAAGGACTTTATTGTTCGCAGCCTTTACTGCCGAAGAAGTTGGTGGATTTGGATCACAATATTTTTCTAAGCAATTTGATCCCAACTCAGTAAAAGCAATGTTTAACTTAGAAATGATTGGAACAGCAAGTAAATGGGGAAAGAATAGCGCCTATATAACTGGGTATGAAAAATCGGATATGGGCGAAATATTACAAAAAAATTTAGCGGGATCTGGATTTACATTTTATCCTGATCCCTATACAGATCAAAATTTATTTTATCGATCTGATAATGCAACACTTGCAAGATTGGGTGTTCCAGCGCATACCATTTCTACTTCCAAAATGGATAACGAGCCTAATTACCACAAACCAAGTGATGAATTTGAAACCTTAGATTTGGATAATATGAATGAAATTATCAAAGCCATAGCCATAAGTGCTGGTTCAATAATTTCAGGAAAAGATACCCCTACTAGAGTGAATACAAGCCAATTAAAATAAAGGATTTTATTTTTTGCTTATTCATCCGATGCCTTTGCTTTTTGTAATTGATGAAAGCTAAGGTAAGAGGTCAATAATAATCCAAAAAATACAAATGCCATAATGGTGTTTCCCATTGGATCCCCTACTGCGATATGTGCATTCGCTGCGGTTAAATACATAATTCCAAAACCAACATAAGCCCATTCTTTAAAACGTGCTGGTACGGCAGGAATGAGTAACAATACAAGGCCAATTAATTGCCCAATACTAACTTCTAATCCTAAGTAACGTGGGATTCCTAAATGTGTTGCCCCATCTATAGCCATTTTCGTATTCATAAAAATGGCAGTAGAGGAGAATAAACAAATAATGCTAGTTGTTACCCAATAAATAATGCTTGTCAATTTCATTGTTTTAAATTTTAAAAAAGTGTAAAAAATAATAAGTTGATTTATATGGACTCAAATTCACCTTTGTCTGAATTTTTTTGAACCCTACCCGCTTCAAATATTTTTCCGTTCATCGCAATATAAACACCTGGTGTTAATATTTGCACAAAAGCAAGGGCACTGCCTAAATTAAATAAACCGTCACTACTTCCAAATTTATAAGGAACCATTGCGCCAGTAAGAACAATTGTTTTGTTCTTGATATTTGCTTTTAGATAATCAGCAGTATTTGTCATGGTATCAGTACCATGGGTAATTAAAATTTTATTTTCTTGGGTAAATTTACAAGCCTCATAAATTTTTTTTCTATCTGCCTCTTTGAACTCTAAGCTGTCTTTCATCATCAAAGTTTCAATAGACAAATCTAATCTACTTCTCCCAAGAGATAGCATTTCAAATAAATGCGTCTCTTTAAAATATAAGTTACCAGTAAGTTCATTATACTCTTTGTCAAATGTACCGCCGGTAATAAAAACTTTTATTCCATGCTCCATGTATTCATTTTGAATAAGGTTATTAATAAGTATCGTCATTAATTTCTAACCAATAGCCATCAGGATCTTGTAACCAAATTTGATGAACACCATCAATCCTTGTTGTTATCTTATTTTTATTTCCTGCTACATCTTCAAATGGCCAATTGAACTGAATTAATTTGGCAATAAATGCTTCAAATTTAGGAATTGTAAAACAAGTATGTTGATTTTTAAAATATTCCTTTTTTTGAATAGCTCCTTGAATAACATGTAGCATGGTGTGTTCACCTGTAGCATACCAAAGATGCTTTCCATCATGAAATGGTTCAGCGACTGAATCTAACCCAATTATTTTACTATAAAAATTGCCTGCGGTTTTCAAATTAATTACATAAATCGCAGTGTGATTGATATGTACTTTTGAAATTGAATTTTGGGCTGAAACATATATACAAATGCTCATTAAAATAATCGTATAAAAAATTTTCATTTTTGTCATTTAGCGTACATCTAAGATACAACAAACTTATTAAGGAATATTTATTGCAAAAAATTGAATGTATCAATGAGCACAATTGTATCTTTACACACAATTAATTGTGTTTAACAATATAAAAATGAAAAAATATTTTTTTCTACTATTTACCATCATTACTTGTCAATTGTCAATTGCCCAAACAAATGATTATGCTACAACCGTGAACAAATGGCATCAAAAAAGACTAACCTATTTGAAAAAAGAGGATGGATGGCTTAATTTAGAAGGATTGTTTTGGTTACATAAAGGTGTAAATACTTTTGGAAAAATGGAGGGTGCGGATTGTCACTATCAAAATGAAAAATTTCCTTATTTCATAGGTAGTTTTATTTACGAAGGAGATTCAGTTTTATGGAAAAATGAGGGCATATTTACCATTTTGATTAATAAGAAAACAACACAAAAAGGGGGCACTTATAAAGTATTTGAATCAAGCATCGATAGCAACCCATCTAAAATGGATTATGGTCAATTTTCTTGGGTTATCATCAAAAGAGAAAATAAAATTGGGGTTCGTTTTAGAAATTTAAAAGCAAAGACCTTACTAAATTTTACAAAAATTGAACGTTTTCCCATCAATGAAAATTGGCATATAAAAGCCAAGCTTGAAAAGCCAAATCAAGATTTTTTAATGATTAACAACGTAATTGGACAAACAACGGCTAGTAAAAATGCAGGAACTTTACATTTTCAAAAAGAGGGGATTGACTATTCTTTGGCTGTTATTGATGAAGGAGGACCTACTTTATTCATCGTATTTGCTGATGAAACTTCGGGCATTACCACTTATGGCGCAGGAAGATTTATTGATATACCCAAACCTGATGAGGAAGGCAATACTGAAATAGATTTTAACAATGCCTATAATCCACCTTGTGCTTTTACCCCTTTCGCTACTTGTCCATTACCTCCCAAGCAAAATAGATTGGCATTAAAAATTGAAGCAGGCGAAAAAAATTATGGACATCACTAGTTAGACCATTAACTTTGAGGCAATGAATAATGTCATCAATTCAACCTATTCAATTGCCATCATAGGCCTTGGTTATGTAGGCCTTCCATTAGCGGTTGAATTTGGTAAAAAATACCAAGTAGTAGGTTTTGATATCGATCAAAAAAGAATTAATGCTTTACTAGATAAAAAAGACGCTACTTTACAAATTAGTGAAGGCGAATTAATTGAAGCAACTGGATTGACTATTAGCAGCCAATTAGATAGCATTCAAAATTGCACATTTTATATCATAACTGTTCCAACACCGGTTAATGCTGATATGATGCCCGATTTAACATTGCTTTTGAATGCGAGTGCTATGGTTGGTAAAATGCTTAAAAAAGGAGACATTGTAATTTATGAGAGTACAGTATATCCTGGTTGTACCGATGAAGAATGTATTCCAATTTTAGAAAATGAAAGCGGATTAACGTATAACACTGACTTTTTTTGCGGGTATTCACCTGAACGAATTAACCCAGGCGATAAAATAAATACTTTAACAAAAATTAAAAAACTTACTTCAGGATCTACCCCTGAAGTTGCTACGATTGTGGATGAATTGTATGCAAGTATCATTACTGCAGGCACCCATAAAGTTTCTAGCATTAAAATTGCGGAGGCTGCTAAATCAATTGAAAATGCGCAAAGAGACATTAATATATCATTTGTAAATGAACTTGCCCTAATTTTTGATAAGATGCAAATAGATACCCAAGAGGTATTGGATGCAGCTGCCACAAAATGGAATTTTTTGCCTTTTAAACCAGGACTTGTTGGGGGACACTGTATCGGAGTAGACCCCTATTATTTGGCCTTTAAAGCAAAAAAAGTAGGGCACCATCCTCAAGTAATCTTGTCAGGAAGGCAGGTGAACGATCAAATGAGTTCATTTATAGCTAACAAATTAAAAAGGTTGCTTGTTGAAAATGGCGTTGATAAAAAGGGGGCTAGTATTTTATTGCTAGGGGCGACATTTAAAGAAAATTGTCCAGATATCCGAAATTCAAAAGTATTTGAAATATACAATCTACTTCTCCAGATGGGGTATCAAGTTGCCTTATTTGATCCATATGCTGATGCACAAGAAGTACTTGAAAAGTATCAAATCCAACTTACTACCAATTTACATTCTTATGATGGCATCGTATTAACTGTTGCCCATGATTTTTTTTTATCGCTAGATTATTCAAAATTAAAGTCAACTATAGCAGCAGTATTATTTGATACGAAATCATTGCTTGATAAAAAAATAGTAACGGCAAGATTATAAATTTAAATAAGGACAGAAGCGATAAATTTGTATGACTATTTAAACATAAAATATGATTGAGTCAAAAAGGTTTGGTTCTAAAAAAGCATTGGTTGATATTGATGAAACCATTTGTTTTTACAAAGACAAAAGAGTGTATGAATTGGCAACGCCTAATTTTGAAAACATCGCAAAAATTAATGCCTTATATGATGATGGTTGGCATATAACCTATTGGACAGGTAGAGGAGAAAGTTCAAAACGAGACCTTAAAGCATTAACTATTGAACAACTTACAAAATGGGGTTGCAAATACCATGATCTCATCACAGGTTATTGTCCAAATGGAGGACCTACCAAACCTAATTTTGATTTGGTCATTGATGATAAAGCAAAGCGCATTGAAGAGCTATGATTTAATTTATGGTTAGCAAGTATACTTATTCATATTAGGCATTATCCCTAATTAGATTTTTAGCGAATAGGGGTAAATGCCATGATTAATATTGCCTTTCAAGTAATCTCTACTTTACATTTTTCATTTTTGCAGATTAAAAACTTGTTTTAATATTTAAAACATAGTACCATGCAAAGTCAAGTAATTATTTGTGACCAACAAGCCATTTATGCAATGGGAAGTGCCATGCTGATCGCAGAAAACCCTTCCTATTTATCTCCTAAAATTATCAATAATTTTAGAGCTATCAATCAATTGTTATTACCAAATACACCAATTGTGCTTGTGATTGATAGTGGTTTGGTAAATTTTGCAGACCTGCAGTTTACAGAAAATTTCATTAGGTTAAAAAAACAAACTGGGATGATGGTAATATTAAATGAATCAGATAATTTATTGTTATATCAATTGATTGAAAATGGATTTTCAGTTATCATTTCAAGAGCAGCGAGCAGTATTGAATGGTTAAAAGGGCTTGAAATGGCAAAATTGGAAAAAGTGTTCTTTTGCGAAGAAATTGCCAACAAAGTAAATGTGTTGATGGAAAATATGGAAGACATGCAATTAGTAGACAGGGTAATGAATCTTTCTTTGTATGATAAATATATTTTGATTCGCATTTGCCAGGAAGCACCAAGCAAACTTATAGCAGCAGAATTAAAAAATAGCAAAAGAACAATCGAGGGCCACAGAACAAAAATGATGCAATTATTTGATGTAAAAAATGTAGCAGGTTTGGTAAAAGTTGTTTTTATTTCAAGGTTATACCAACATTATCTTTCAAATCCTGGTTTGTATGAAGTTACTTTATGCGCAAAAACATCTTCCTTATAAAAGTGAACTTTTTTAAACCTGCCATCAATATACATTTGAGCTTGATCAATAAAATGTTTATTCGTGGGATCAAAACTTTGTCCTCCTGTAATAATTGTTTTTGCTTCTACTTTTTTTCCAAAACTGACTGCTGCAATAAAACTGTTGCCGGAATAGCCGTATCGCTTCATTGCAATACTAGACTGCGAGGCACTTTCAAAAGCAGGTAATTGTCCAAACTTTGAAGAGGTTTGAGCAACAGCTATACTTGGCCTTTCGTCTTCGTAAGGAAATTCAGTATTAGGTAGGGGTCTTTGAAATCTATTTACTTGTCCCCAAGGAATTTCCCATGTTCTTTGTTCATAAAGCAGCTTTGAATCTCCATATTTTGATTTAATGAGCATCAAGGTAGAATCTATTAAATTTAATTTTTTTTCATTGCTTATTTCTTTCACTATCCTATTAAACCTAACGATTGATTGGGTACCAGCCTCTTCGGTTTCAGGTGGAGGAATTGCAGCCATTAATTTAGTTGCCCACTCCACTGCAATGGTCTGAGCAACAGCGTTGGTATCAGCATCATGATTCCATGCTACTAAATACTGAATTGCTTTTTTTTGATCAGTAGACAATGATACTGTTTTTGTGTATTCAATAAAGGGAGGTAATAAAATATCAAAAGCAGTCAAGTGTTTGTTGTAACCAATTTGAATTAAATCATCTAAACTAATTTTATCAATTTGCTCCAATAATCTCACTGCATTGATTCCACGCGCATTTTGACCATCCGGTGCCATATAAGCAGGATAGTTTTTTTCATTAGGGCTATTGTTTCCTGCAACACTAAAGGGAGTGGCATTGCAATTTTGTAACCAACCATTTGCCGGATTTATACTTTGTACAATTTCATTTAATGCGTGTACTCCTTGCCACTCAGTTGCCTTATGAGTCCCATCTACAGGTCTAGTAAAATCAAAGTCTTTACTACGCTTAGGCATAAAATTTCCATGCCAGTAGGCAATATTCCCATCACCATCTGCATACACTGTATTGTTACTATTATTAGCAAGTAAGTTTAGGGCAGTTTTATATTCACTTAAATTTTTTGCTTTTGTTCTGGTCCAGCATTCTAATAGAGCATTTAAAGAGCGGTTGTTTTCTCT
>Ga0304728_1000549_pt1 | contig 31665 bp, 21 predicted proteins | sample C_130625_MF_Meta_FD_190476 | JGI IMG/M metagenome (GOLD analysis project Ga0304728, IMG submission 190476) | Freshwater microbial communities from Lake Croche, Canada to study carbon cycling - C_130625_MF_MetaG (v2) (version 2) | ecosystem: Environmental > Aquatic > Freshwater > Lake | place... | reverse complement strand
TTAAAGAAACCTATAATACATGAATATATACCAAGATCAGATGTGGATTATGTAGTATATTATCCTACTTTAACTATGAGGTATTCAAATTTCAAGACTTTAACTATTGAAATGCCGATTAGATTATCGAGACCTTCGTACTATACGGAATATAGAAATTTAACAATTTCATCTATCCAATTCATAGATGATGAAAATGATTCGATTTTTACTACATTACAAACAGCTAATGGTGACATTCTAAACTTAAAAATTAAATAAATTAGTGGAGATTATTAATTTATCATTTAACTCAGTCCCATTGTCAACATCTTATATAGGTGATGTCGATCTACAATTTATTAAAAAAACTGAAATTCTAGATCAAGGATATGAATTTATAAAAGAGAAGTATTTGGATTATGTGATGGATAACAAAATTAATAATTATTCTTCAATATATCTAACTAGTAAACAGAAATTAGATAAAATTTGCAATTTAAAGGCATTAGAACGAGATGAAGATATCCGTACATTCTCCACTACGATACAATATAATAAACTAAACATGCTTCTAACTGTATCTAACGAGGATATTGCGGAGTTGCCGTATTATTTTGCGGAAATAAATAGAAAATATGTAGATTTTGTAGATACGATGTTCGAAATAGTAATATTGGATACTATAACTACAAAAATAGTTCATAAAAACGCAAATAACGGTAAAACGTATTATTTACATTTCAACAATACTAATTTTTCGTTTTTATCTACTGACAATAATAGTGATACTACGTTTAACTACATTTTAGATAAATTTAGCAACAAACTCATATTATTTAAAAATAATAAAATCATTTCGACGTATAACAATCTGTTGACCGCATTAGATTATACAAATAATTATAAATATAATTATTTTACCGTAAATTATTACATACAAGATATAAACAACAAACCTAATACATCATGGGTATCATATAATTCAAAACATGTAAATGTATATGACATAGATCCATTTAAAAGTAGAAAAGATTTGGAAAATAACTATCTAATATCTACTCAATATAGTTATATTACAGGAAATTCTATAGAAGCAAACTTATTAGTATTAAAAAACCAAAAAACTAATAAAAATTATAATTATAGATCAGATTATACAGAATTAGCTAACGATAATGTTCCGGTAGTAGATAGTAGGAATTATATAGGATTATTCACAGGAAATGATCAAGAAGGAGGCGATCATTCGATAACATTGAGTTATGAGTTTTACAATGCTGATTACAAATTTAAAACGGATGAATATACGAGCTTCACATCTCCCGAAAGTTTGCATCCATATAAACAGATTAATATAAACGATTTACAATGGAATTATAGAGGTGCTATGGCAGGGGAAACCCCATATTTATCTGATAAGATATTTCAAAAAAGATTATCAGAAAATAGTACTGAATATTTATGTTCATGGTTATATAAAAATAGAAATGGAGAGTCTATATGGCTAGATAGATATTATTATCCGGAAAAGGTATCATATGTTAAAGCATTACAAACCAAATATAATTATGTATATATAGATCCGTTGACAGATTTATTGGATAATAAATTATCAGCATCTGAATACTATGATGTACCAGATTTATACAATTCCATACCAGAAGAATATTTACATACACCACAGACTGGAGAAGATGCATTATACGGAATAACATTTTTCGATAAACGGAGCGATTTAGTCATAACTCCGAATTCCGAATACCTTTATCATAGGATAGGAAATAAATATGTACAAGATATTCTTTCAGAACTTAAAAAATACATAATTACTGATGGTCTAAATTTAAAAACTGAAAATAATGGAGACATTTATCATGCGGAAGTAGTAACAGATAAAATAAAATATAATTTAAATGGTAATGCATATGCAAGCATTGAGGCATACGAAGATATTAATAAAGAGCATCAATATACCATATCTTTTTGGTTTAAATCTGATGATTGGACTTCCAAATTCGGTCATCAACTCATAGGAAATTTAAATAATAAAGGATTTGCATTATTAAATGACAGAAAAATAACTCCATTCATAACCATTCAAAATAAGAGTAAAATATATACATATAATACAAATTTCGAATCAATAGATATAGCATCTCTAGAAAATGAAAACCTAGAAGAATATATTATAAAGGATATATATAGAACAGATCATTTGGATTCATTTCATGCAATTAGTACTACTACTATAATACCTGAACAGTCTCCATATAATATAAAGTAATTATGATACCGTTAACCACAAAATTTTATTCAAATGCCGCTATATATGATGCTATAGGAGATATACAAAACTATTATATATCAATAATACCAGAAGAGAATTATATCTATTACTTAATGGATACATATGGAACAGTAATTCGATATAATATTATATCAGAAGAATTATTAAAATTGGATAAAGTATATACGAAGACATACAATTTCGGTATGCCAAAGATCGATATCAACGGAAAAGTAATAATACCTCCTATTGGTTTCAAAGATTATCTAGTAGAATCCTACCAATATGGTAATGATGCTTTAGTCCCCTACGGTTTAGATAATGATGCATTAACTGCTACGGAAATGATAGCAGAAAATTTCTTACCAATAAAATCTATAATTATAGCAGAAAAAGAAGAATCTATATATTCCATCATAAAAGATAAAGGAAATATATATGGATTTAATGGATATGATGCTAAAAAATTTATAAATAATTCAGTTTTATATATAAAAGATAATTCTGGATTAATACAAGAAACTTTTGATAGAAAAACCAAGGTTATTCATCTTACAAGTTCTACTGAGATCCGAGACTTTATATTAGATGATGATTTTAATTATTATGTAATACATAATGGTAATAAAATTTCTAAATTTACTAAAGACAGAATACCCTTGTATACTATGGATATACATTCTTCTTATAAGAATGTATTTAATATGTTAGGAATACCACCGTATAGTAAAATTGAATTATTAAAGTTAGACATTGTACGAGAATATACTAATAAGGGATTAAGCTCATATCCTATAATTTTAGGATATTTGGGAGAAATTACAAATACAACACCTACAACACCTACAACACCTACAACACCTACAACACCGTCCAAGTTGACCGGTACGACATTGTCGGGTAATCAGATGTTTATAGCAAAAATAGACGAAATTAATAAAATTATTTATGATGTTAAATTTTTACCATTAATAGGGAAATATTATCCGTATGGAAACGAAAATAGACTAAATTATAATCTTACAAATTATAATTATCTTAAAAATAGATATGTAAATAAAAATGAATTAGTGTTTAAAGTCATGTTACAGAATTCATTGAATACTAAAGATAAAATTAAAATAGAAATACCAATAGATATTAATCTATTTAAATCAGAATATCACCATTTTGCATTCAGAATTGATGGTATAGACGGTCTAATATCGGTATTTTGTGATGGTATTGAAATAAAAACTGTGAAATTCAATTCTGGTCAATATGTGTTCCAAGATATTATTAGTGATAGTATTAATATAGGAAATACATATTTTTATAATAATCAATCTTTGAATCAATATCTAAAACAACCAAATTATTACTATATAAATAACTGCGAACTAAAACAATTCAAAATATATAAAAAGGCATTATCTAATACTGAAATAAAATTTCATGTATATAATGGAGTAGAAATGAGAGATTTGGTAGTATCATTACCATGCGGTCAAAGAAATGAAATAGATGGAATAGAAAGACAATTTAAACTAGACACGACTGGTAATAAAAGTAACAAGATTAATATTATTATTAAAAAATCTCAGATAACTAATAATTTATTACAAGATAAAATAAAAGATATAGTAATAGGAAAACTTAATAAAGTTCTTCCTATTACTACCACCATCAACAATATAGAATTTAGGTAATATGCAAACAAGATTTAATTTTTCATCCGGAGGGGAATTCGTATATTCTGATTCAACTCCATTTTCTGGTTATTTTAATATCAATGATATACACGAATCATATACTGGAAAATATTTCAACGAAGACTCTAAAAAATTAATAAACTTAATTAGTAAATATTCTTCTGATTATTATAGATCCGATTATTATAAAGATAGATTTGTGTTTGATTCTTTAGTATTACCATATAATCTTGAAAAGATTTTAATACAACCCAACGAAATTATAAGTTTCAATATTTTAAACACGAAAATAAAATATTTACACGAAAATATTTTATATATGTATAGCAAAATGTATATGGGAAGTACCGATGTACCAGTAGATAATGACGTAAATACTTTGTGTAATCCTATTGCTACGAATCACTTCGAATGGACTACAAGACCGGCAGGGAAAATATTTGGATTCGGACCATTATCAGCAGTGGCGGCATTATCAGCATATTCTGCATATGATAATATAAAAAGTTTTGTAGTTTTACCCCTTTCAGATAATGAAATTAGTATATTAGCTATATCAAATACTCATTTAATGGGATTGACTAGTACGATATCGAATCAAGGAAGATTATCAGGTGCTAAATTTGTTTTATACACGAATGTAATAGACAACTATTCATTAGAAACCTGTAAAAATTTAGAAGATTTAACATTCGATGGAGAACATTTATATATTACTGATTCTAAAATAAATGGAGGCGGTCAAGTATTTAAATATAATATAAATACGTTTTTCACTAAAGATTTAGTGTTTGAATATAAACGATTTCTAGTAGAAACTATAGGAGGAACAGGAGATAAAAATAGATTTAATAAATTCAATGGATGTAGTGTAATAGGATCCAATCAAAAAACAATATGGGTATATGATTCGGGTAATAGTATTATTAAAATTTTTAATAAAAATTTTGTATGGGTTAAAAATATAAAAATACCAGATACACGAAAATATAAAATATTAAATATTAGAAACAGGAAAATAAACAATCATATGTATGTATTGTATGAAGATAATTATGATACAAATGAAATAAAATACGGATTATTCGAATATGATGAAAATTACAATTTATTAAATACTTATATATTCGATGATGTATTATATCAAAATACGGATAAAAGCTTCAAAAGAATAGCATTCTCCGAGCAAGATTCTAATGTCTTTTATGCTATTACTAATAATACAATATTTAAAAAATTCTTTTCAAGACCAGAAAAAACCTTTGCAATATTTGATCGAAAAAAATTCTATCCGGATGATACCTTCCAGTGGTTATTAATTGATGATCTGTGGGAGAATTTATTAGATTATCAAACATGGAATTATGCAGAATTTTTTACAATAAATCTAACAACTCATGATATTTTCGTAGCAGCTAGTGAAAATAATAAAGACAATTTGTACTTCACGGGAGATACCTATATTTCACATTTAAACGAGAGTACAGAATATGATACCGTTTTTCGTCAAAGTAATTTACCATATTATACATATAATCAAATTAAATTCGAGAATATGGAATATAACCAAGCATTAACATTAAACAAAGAATTTTTTAAATTATTTCAAAATGTAATACAATTTAAAAATAATATTAAAGGTAAATTTTTTGGTACTTTTAATAATTATGGAGATCTTTTATATAAAGACTATACTTATATATCAAATGCCGAAATAAATGATTTAGATATCGAATTAGAATATAATTCATTTGTAAATGATAACGAATTGGTACAGCCTAATGTAATTAATAGAATTTTTACACAAATATACGATTTGCAAATAAAAATGTTGAAAATAACTAATCCAAGATTGAGAAATGTTAAAACATGGGTTGATTTAAAAAATGGAAGTAATGCCTATCCAATTCAATAATATGAAATAAATATATTTATGGCCGAAGAAACGACACCAATATTAGCGGGATTTAGGGTTTCCACAACATTTAGAGGATTGTTGCATTTTCCGCATAGTATAGACATGGCATTAGTCCAACAATTAGTATTCGACGGGTCAGGTACATCTACATCGTTATCGATAGGTGGAGCTAATAATGGAGCAACAATAACAGGTATATTAGATGTAACAGATGATACCAATATAAAAGGTAATCTATCAGTATCTAAAAATACCATTATAGATGGTGATGTTACATTGACAAATGGGGGTTTAATAAATGACGTTAAGGTGTTATCTTCTGGATCTGATGTATCAATACGATCATTGCGCACAGCGGAAGCAGGAAAACTAAGAATAAGAGATGTCGGATCAAATGATTACGAATTGATATTTGGTAATCCCGATGCTATAACGGTAAAAAATGTTTTTACTATAAAAGTCAATAGTACTACTTCGAAAAATTTATATATTAAACATAGATATGCAGAAGCAGATTTATTAGCACCATTATGGATAAATTGGACTACTGGAGAAGTTAACATAAGAAATTTAAGAGTTAGTAAAGTGGTGACAATACCAGATCCGGGAACTGTATATCCGCCCGGAAGAGATCCAGATCCACATAGAAGTGAAATCGCAATCGGATCTATTATGATGTTTCCGTCCTTAACTATACCACCCGGATGGTTAGAATGTAATGGTCAAATATTAAATAGAGGTACATATCCCGAATTATGGGATGTCATTTCTAATACTTATGGAGCAGGATCAGTTCCTGAAGAGTATAGAGTTCCAGATTTCCGTGGATTATTTGTTAGGGGATTAGATCATAAACGAGACGACGAAGCTACAAATTTATATCTAATTAATAGACAAGATCCACAGTCGGGACGAATTTTGGGTGCATCTACTCAATCAGATTCGATTAAAACTCACCATCACGGAATAAGTAATACAGCATTGAATTCTGATGCCCGATGTAAATATGATGGTGGAGCAGGAGCTGGTGGAGGACCCGGAGGTCCCGTAGTAGTTGCCGTAAAGAACAGTGCGACTGATTGTAAACAATTTATATTACAAGATTCCGCAGGATCTAATACTGGTGATACCGGAGATGTCGAAACTCGTCCTAAAAATATTGCTATAGTATATTGCATAAAATGGTAATATAAAAATGAAATTTATAAAAAAACATTTACGAAGATTAAAAATTAGGAGGGGAAGTAATGAACAAAGAAAATTAATTGTTTTTGAAGAAGGGGAACCCGTATATATAAAAGATAAAAAAAGTGTATTTATAGGAAATAATTATAAGAAAGGTGGGATATTAGTTTCGGTAAAAACCCACGAAACTTTGGCTATACAGATACCAGAATTAGCAAATACTTTTGATATAGTACATGATAGGGATAATAATGGAGGTTATCTTATAGAAAGTAATAATAATTTAAAAGAAATATTCCCTTCGAATGATACTTTAAATAATATAAATAGAAAAATATCATATATAGATCATTTATTAGATAGATTAATAAAAGAATGTTGTAATCCAGATTTTCCATTAATAACAGATAGCGGAGAAAATATAACAATAGACGGAACCGGTGATTGGATTTCAATACGACCAAGCAAGCCTTGTCCTGTTGAAATAACAGTTCGACCACCTATACCTCCAACACCATTAATGTGGGATATGTCACCAGCGTTCATTAATACACCGGATACGGATTTTAAAGTTATTATTGGAGATTGGTTTAGTATAACATTAAGTGCAGTTGGTGCTGGAAATATTACATATCAATATTATAAAGAAACTACACCTAAACAATACGTTCCAGTACCCGGAGCTACAAATAATGTATTTATAATTCCAACTATAAATGCTACAAATTTAGGTAGATATTTATGTGTAGCGTCCTCAACACTAGTAGATTCTATAACCAGTCATACTAGAGGATTAGTAACCAATATTGTTACTTCCACTACATCACCTACAACACCTACAACACCTACAACACCTACAACACCGTCCAAGACTTGTTTAAACAGTAGTGTATTTAATGTAGTAGATGACGATATTAATTTTAAATATGTTATTAATACCGTAACTTCTCCATGTTTAGAATTGACCAGATGTTCAACTTATACATTTAATGTGGATGCTGGTGGTCATCCATTTTGGATTAAAACTGCCGCAGTTAATGGATCCGGATCTACTTATAATAATGGAGTTACCAATAATGGAGTTGATGGGGTAGGACATATAACATTTAAAGTTCCTTTTGATGCACCAAATACTTTATTCTATGCTTGTGGTAACCATAACGGGATGAATGGTACTATTAACATTATAGGAACCGGGACATCATGCTCACCTACACCCCCAGTACCACCTACAACCGCACCTTTAACATGGTTTACTCAACCAGTAGATACCTCATCAGCATTAGCAGGGACGGCAACATTTGATGTTAAAGCTGTCGGAGGAACAGGACTTATATCATATCAATGGTATAAATTACAAGGTACACCACCATCTTATACAAAAATAACAACAAATACAACGGCAGTATTTAAAACCTTAGATATATCGTCCGTGAATAATTCAGATATTACGGATTATAAATGCGTAGCATCAACAACGACAGAAACTATTACTAGTAATAGTTCCAAATTAACTTTAACAACAACTGTTACACCACCAACAATTAGTAAGCCACTTCCAGACACAACAGATACCAAAGCATTTCCCGGATATACTTTATACACTTCGAAAAAATTCAAAATATATACCTTAATAAAAGACTCCGCATCGTTTCCTTCTGGTGTACTAGATGTTGTTAAAGATGCAGTAAATAAATGGAGCAGTGTATTAAAAGATACAGCACTTCCAGATATAACTCAATCAACGGAAGTTACAAACTCTACAGGAGCAGAGATTAATCAATTAAAATTTCCTAATGATGGATATGTATTAGTAGTAGATAATCTAGCTATGAAAGATGCATCTGGAAAGCCTGATATGGGTACGTTAGCATTTGCAGGACCAACACAAGTAAGATCTAATATACCTACTAGCAAATATCAACTACTACCACATACAGGTAGATGTATAATTAATTCAAATACTCAAGATTCAGCAAGTAAAAATATAATAGGAATTGGGGGAAAATCTGCATTATATTCAATAATACTACATGAATTAGGACATGCATTAGGTTTGGGTACTTTATGGTTTTTAAGAAACGGTCCCGGCTTTTTAGCTAGAAGTTTTATAGTGGGAGCGGGTGATAATTCCACCAATACACATGGAGTATTAGGAAATATATTTTATACTATAGATAGAGGTCCATCTAATAATAGGGCTCAAACTGATGTAATAGATCCATCTTCATTGACGGATAGTCTACTATCTTCTAGAGGAGATGCCGCATTTACACATGCGTGGAATGGATTTTCTATAGTAGGAAATACATCTAAAGCAGTTGAGGCATATAATACAGCATTTGGACTAAGTCTAACCGCAATACCATTAGAAAATGCAATGGGTTCTGGATCATATGGAGGACACTGGGCAGAAGGAAGGGAGCCAGATGGATTATTAAATACTTCTACTGGTCCAATTATAGATCCTGCTGGATCAGACCAAAGACAATATTACGGTGTAGTATCACCCGGAGCACCAGCATTACAAGACGAATTGATGACTCCTAGAACACCCATATTTACTAGTGAACTGCCGTTATCAAAAATTACCATAGGTGCATTAGAAGATTTAGGATGGGATGTGGATTATTCTCAAGCAGATAATTACGAACCATTGGTGCATTCTATAAGATATGCTAAAAGTGGTAATACTTTTGAGCTTAAGAAAAATAATTTTGGATCTTATTTTCCGTGTCATGATTCCGTAACAAATCCAGCTAGTACAAGTCATTCAGTTAAATTACATTTAAGAAGAGGTACTAAATATAAATTTATAAACGAAACCGGAGAAACTTTATCTATACGACAACTAAATGGAACTCCTATTACTGCTGGAGTAACAACTAGTACGGTGGGAGGAATAAATTTTCTCGAATATGACGTACCGTTAACATTAACAGTACTTACTATATTAATAGTAAGTACAGCATTTAGCAAAAAACCTAACACTGGAGTATTATTTGCAATAGGTTAATTAAATAAATATTATGACAAGAGACGAAATAAGACAATTAATACATGATAAAAATAATGGATTAATTGAAATGACAGAATCACAAATTCAAGAAGCCTTAAAATATTATACTCAATTAGATATAGACGGTATGGTAAATATTCCATTTGATTATAGTTCATGTTTTAAGTGTAAATGTGATGAAAAAAGCACATCATAATTAGATAAAACAAAAATAGTTAATAAATAAATTTATGGGAACGAAAATAGTAGAATTACCAGTAATACCTAGTCCAATAGGAGACGATGATATAATTCCAATTTCTAAGATTAGTAGTCTTACACGTAATACATATAAAACGACAGTAAGTGAATTAGGAATAGCTATAACTGCTGATGTCAATACACGAATTAATAATCTCACAACGGCAACAGGATCATATTTACCACTAGCCGGTGGTACTATGAGCGGAAATATAAATTTAGATGGCAAAAAACTTTTAAAATTCTCTGGTGAGATTAAAGTAGTAACGGCTGATACTACTTTAACTCCAGAATATAATGGATGTATTATATTAGTAGAAAAAGGACCAAGAATTTTACCGGATGATAGAGTTTTATTAAATATTACAAAAGGTTCTTTGCCTGTAGGTTTTAATGCAGTTGTAATACAAACTGGAGCTATACAAGCAAAAATATCGACATTAGCAGCAGATGTATTTATTGTAAATGCAGATGATTCATTATCATCAAGACAACTATATTCTCAAATAAATATATGTGTAATAAAATCTACAGCATTAGCTGATGTTGTTTGGATATCCGGAGATATAATTTAAGTTATGTTTGCATCACCTACAAGTAGAACTATTTATAAAAAAAAGAAGAGAAATGTATTAGATCTATTTTCGGTAGAAGGGGAAGGTGGATATCTGAGTAATAATTATACATTCATGTTTAAATCTTCTGCGTTTTTTAATAATAATATAAAACCCACAGTAGAAGCTATAGTTTCCACGGGACATCATACTAAATCTCTTACATTTGGATCCGATACTTTTTATTATATAGATAATATATTAAGAATATCATTAGGAAATAATAATGCATGCGTTATGTATAGAGATGGAAGTGTAGATATAGGAGGATTAAATACCTCATTTCCATATTTAGGTTCTGTGATGTATAGTATTAGAGATACATTTACTCCTAGTACATATGCTACAGGAAATACTCAATATAAACAAATGCTATTAATGGAAAATGGCGATCTTATATTAATAGATTGTTTTAATAAACTAAATACTACGTTATTAACAAAAGTTGATGAGTTTTTAACAAAAAATCAAGCTCATAGATGTGATGCAATAGTTGCACTAAAAACAGGAGAATTATATCATGTATGGATAGGACCATCTCCAGTTGGACCGAGTGCCGATCCAGATGGTAATGGAACAGATAGCGGAGTAGTATTAATACCGGGAATATTAAGAAAGGATGTATTATTTTGTTCATTAGGAGATGCACCGGGAATGGCGACAGTTTGTTTTAAAAAAGATAAACGAAATCTGTATAATTTTATAAAAGGTGCTGGTTTAAATTTTAAAATAACAGGTGTACAAACTACACCAATTGCTAAAATGGCACTCCCAGCGGGAGAATATTATGTAGATGGAATGGCTCAAGAATTTAATGGATTATTTTTAACAAATAAAAGAGTTATATCTAAAGATTCTGGAATTACATATGGTGCTACAGTAATGACGGATCATTGGACATTTGATCAATCAAGTACTACAGGTTTGTTTGCAAAAAAAATAGCTACACCTACATCATATTCTATGATTATAGAAGATATTTTCGGAAAATTTTGGTTATGTGATAATCCTAGTAATGTTAATCAACAAAAACCTGTAAGGTATACATTTTTTGATAATTTAAAAACCCATTTAGATCCAATAAGAAAAGCCATGAGATAGAAATATCATATGATTATCAAAAAAATAGCTAAAATTAAATTAGAAAGGGGCAAAGAAGAAGAAAGACTAGATAAAGTTTTCCGGGAATCTGAATTAATATATAGTATTGATAAAGAACGTATGTTTATCGGAGATGGGATAATAAAGGGAGGTATATTAGTTTCGAATCGAAATTATGTAGTAAATACTGTTAAAAATTTATATGATGTACCATCAAATTCTTATTATGGAGATATTATAAATGACAATTCTGTAAATAAAACCTACATAATAGGTTACGATACAGACGGAAAAACCTTAAAGATGTATCTAATCTCTGATATGGATTGTTTATATAAAGTAGCTAAAAGATTAGATGATTTATTAAATGAAATATTACCATTAACGGCATGTTTCGAGGAGCCGTGTGACGAACCGGTAGTACCTCCACCAAAATCTTTAGTATGGAAAACTGAACCTACATCTAAAACAATAGCAATAGGAGATAATATATCATTAGATGCTATAGCAGATGGAACGGGAACCATAAGTTATCAGTGGTACAAATATAATTCAGTATTTTATGATGCAATAGCCGGTGCCACCGGAGAACATTTAATAATAAATCCTATTAAAAATGCAGATTTAGGAAGATATATTAGTGTTGCTACTTCAACCACTAGTGATAGTATTACTAGCCGCGAAGCTATATTAGATAATCATCCATCATTTATTGATGGTGTATATCAAATAAATGGAGGATATATACCAGAAACTTTTGTGTTTTCATATAAAACTTCTGCATTTTTTGATAAGTCTTTATTAACACAGATACAAGCGATGGTAGTAGATCCATTAAAAATAGTAACTACTATTATAAATGGAAATACTTTACAATATATTGATAATCAGGCACGATTATCCTTCCGAAGTGCTGGAAGTTTTATTTTTAATTATGATGGAACATTTGATAGTGGTAAGAAAAAATATTTAAACGATTTTACACAAAATGTATTTAAAGATATTATAGATGTATATATTCCAAGTTATGGAAATAATATGGCAATATTATTAAATAATGGAGACTTACTTAAATTTGATAACATATTTAAAGCTAAAGATTTCCAAACCTATAAACCATCTGTATTAGCACATAATGTAGATAGAATATTATCTAAAAATAAATCACACACTTCTTCCGATTTTGTATTTGCAACTAAAAATGACGAAGTATTCTTTTCAGATATTAATACATTTACTATGGGCATATCCGGAATTTCCGCTTCGGAAATTCTATTTTCTTGTAATGGACTTAGTCCGAATATTTGTACCAACGCATCATATAACTATAGAAAAAAACTCGGAGATAGAACAGGTTTTGTTTTATGTAAAAAATCAGAGTTGCAAAAACTATATGGGGTAATGGTAACACCCAGTAACAACACTGCAATATTTCCATTACCAGAGTATCAATTAACAGGATCCGAAATATATTTAGATGGAGCTGCGGGAGAATGCGGGATATTTCTTGTGACAAATCAACATCTGTTAACAAGAGATTATTATGAGCCATCTGGTATAAGAGATACTCCATATGATAAAAAAGGAAAAATTGCTGGGCATACTTCATATACTTATTTGGTATTAGGAGAAGATAATAAGTATTATCTCTTTCCCGGAACATACGGTGAATCTTCTGCAAAACCAGCATTAATATATTTCAACAAATTAAAACCTATATTAGATGTAATAAGAGGGTCACCTTAATTAAATAAATAACAATGATAGATAGAAGGATGGGTCCAACTTTAGTAAGAAGAGGAACGGATACAGAAAGAAAACTTTTTGTAATCGAAGAGGGGGAATTTATACATGTAACTGATAGAAAACGATTATTTATTGGTGATGGAACTACTGAAGGTGGGATATTGGTTGCTAACAAAAATTGGATATCAGGTTCATTGGATACAACAACGATACCATTATACGAAGCGATGCATGGAGATTTGATCTTTAATTCGTTAGTAAACAAAACATATATAATCGGATATGATTTAGACGGAGAAACCTTAATACCTATACAAATATGTAGTTTAGGTCTTTGCGAAGATTACAACACAAAAATAGATAGTCTATCATCAAAATTCATATATATAAAACCATGTTTAGAAGAACATAAACGTAGAATAGATCTTATTAAAAGTGGTGGTGGTGGTACTGGTACTGGTGGTACTGGTACTGGTGGTACAAAACCTACGACACCTAGTGTTCCACCAATTTCTAATCCAACAGGCATTACTGCGGGTTTTTGCTTTCCACAAGGACTAGAATATTATTTTGACTTATATGTAGCAGATACATCTAACAATTCTATTCGTAATATAACAAAAGGTGGATCAGTTACAACTACATTATCTACATATGGTAAACTTGATGGGGTAACAAACACTAAAATATTAAAGTATCCAACAGATGTTACATTTGATAATAATGGAGATATGTATGTAGCTAATAGCGGAAATCATAATATCATAAAAGTATCCAAAGGAGAAGCGACAACATTTGCTGGACTTTCTGGAATACAAGGATCTGTAGATGGAACAGGAACAGTCGCCAGATTTAATTATCCATCTAGTATTAAATATAATTGGACCACAGGAGATATTATTGTATTAGAATTGTATACTGTTCGTAGTATAACTAAAACTGGTATAGTAACAACGATTGCTGGAATGAATATGATGGCTAATTTAGCAGATGGTAATGGAATCAATGCAAGATTTCAATCCCCTAGATTTTTAGACATAGACAGTAAAGGAGATATATATGTTACAGATAGTTGTACAATTCGAAAAATAAATATAAAAACCAAAGAAGTAACTACAGTAGCAGGAAAAATAGGAAATCCCGGAGAGGTCGATGGGAATCTCGTAGATGCCAGATTCGGATCTTTAGCAGGAATAACAATAGATACTGCGGGATCTGTCTATGTAGCTGATGCTCAATACAACACTATTCGTAAAATATCTTCATCGGGTATAGTATCTACTATAGCAGGAACTTCGAAAAAATCTGGAAAGGATGATGGCATGTTAAATATTGCTAAATTTTACATGCCATCTGGGATAGCAATAGACGATAAAACTGGCGATATATATATTTCAGACATGGAAAATTGTAATATTCGTAGAATAACTGAATCTGGTACTAATTCAGTAGCGGGATTACCTGTTACAGTCAATACTAATGGATATACTTCAACATATGCAGGGATTGGAAAATGTGGATCTTCGGATGGTGATATAATAATACCAGCAACACCACCAGTACCCCCATCACCACCCTCAACAACTCCGATAGATCCTTCTACCGTAAAAGATACAGGGATGTTATTTTTTGAAACCCAACCAGATCCGATTACTTCAAACATAGCAGAAGGTGATAATATAACTATTAATAGTACTATATGGGATTCGGTTTCGGTAAATTTAATACAAACTCCAAATACAAAAATAACAACTACTACAGAATGTAATTTACTTAGATTTGATTCTAGTAATAATATTATAACCTACGATGCTGCGGTATTCAAATTTAATATTATACAATCAATAAATCCAGTGATATTTAAGCCCCAATTGTTGGTAGTAAATCCTAAAATATCAGATGCGGGAAGTTATAAAATAGTAAGTAATGTATATTACAATACGGTTCCGGGAAATTTAAAGACTATAGTTAAATCCATAACTAGTAATACAATTTTAATAAATATATCAGCAAAATCTACTAAACCTGTATTTGTAATACAGCCAAGCTCCCAAAATACCTTAAGTTTAGTATCTAAATCTTTTACAGTTTCAGCAACAGGTAGTAATCCGTTAGTATATCAATGGTTTAGAGATAAAATAAAACTTACAGGAGAAACTAGTCTTACTCATACTGAAATTAGTCCAACTAAATCAGTAACATTAATGTGTCAAGCATCCAATGCTGGTGGTATAACAGATAGTAGTGATGCAGTATTAACGATTTTAACCGCACCGATTATAATAACTCAACCGGTATCTACTCAGACGTTATCGGTGGGTACAGCATTCACGGTATCAATAGTGGCACTAGGAGCTTCTACATTAACCTATCAATGGTTTAAAAATGGTGTAATAATTGCCGGTGCAACAACAGACACATTTAACATTGCTTCCGTTGCACTAACAGATGCTGCAACTTATACTTGCAAAGTCACAAATTCTTTGGGTAATGCAACAAGTTCTAATGCTATATTAATAGTTACTGTTGGCCCCAAAATAACAACTCAACCTACAGCAACACAAACTTTAAATGTTGGTGTGGCATATTCAGTGTTTGTTAATGCTACTGGTACTGCTACATTAACGTATCAATGGTCTAAAAATGGCACACCTATTACAGGAGCAACCGGAGGTACATTTAACATTGCTTCCGTTGCACTAACAGATGCTGCAACTTATACTTGTAAAGTTACAAATTTAGTAGGTAATGTAACGAGTTCTAATGCGGTATTAATAGTAAAAGCTGTAGCTCCGACTATAACTGTACAACCAACGTCAACACAAACTTTAGTAGTAGGAACTAAATTTTCGGTTTCTATAACAGCGGATGGTACACCAACTTTAACGTATCAATGGTCTAAGAATGGGACACCAATTGCCGGTGCAACAACAGACACATTTAACATTGCTTCCGTTGCACTAACAGATGCTGCAACTTATACTTGTAAAGTTACAAATTTAGTAGGTAATGTAACGAGTTCTAATGCGGTATTAATAGTAAACAGCCCGACATTTAATCCTACAATTTCTAATAGATGTCAAATAGATGTAGAAGCAGTGCTTAAAGCAGCAGGATGGAATGGTGTAGTCAGTTCATTAGTTGGATATACACTAATCATTTCAGGAACAGTGGGAGGATGTTGTGTCGGAGGAAAGTTACAAAATACTTTTAATTGGGGATCTTTAGTTCCAGATGGAAAATCCTTTACGTTAGATATGCATTTAAACAATGGTGCTACGTTAAATGGTAATAATGAAACAATACCCGGAGGTCTATCTATGGATAGTGGGGGAACAATCGAATTGAATGGGCTTAAATATCTAGGAATCTTTAATGTTAATGGAACATTTAATATTGGAAACGCTCCAATCTGTTAATCTTATATATTAAATAAATAATATCATGGCAACTCCTACTACAATAGATTCAATAATAAAATTACGGAGAGGATCGGATTCCGATAGGAGAACGATAATCTTTGATAATGGAGAAATAGTTTTTTCGGATGATAACAAAAAAACTTTTATAGGAGATGGATCAACACGGGGAGGAATTGTAGTAGGAAATCATTCTACGATAGGAACTACACCCAACCCAAGTGCAGTAAAAGGAGATACTTTTTATGATAGTATAAATTGTTTAACTTATATATTATCATCTGAATCAGGACCAGATAATATATTAAATTATGCAAGAATAAATCCTGTAGTAGATAATATTACTTTAAAATCTATAAATGGAGTTATTTCTATAAATCAGACATACTTTAATAATTCTGCTACTGGATTTGTTCATTTATCCGGAGACCTTATGTATGGGTTTTTAACTTTACATAGTAAACCTGTAAATGACATGCATGCAGCAACTAAAGGATATGTTAATGACGGAGTATCCGGTTTAAGTGCTAGTATAAAAGGTTTATTAGCAACTGATTATGTACATATTAGCGGAGATAACATAACAGGACCTATAAAAATTTCTAATACACTCGAAGTTACGGGAGGCACAAATTTTAAAAATGAAGTACAATTTAATGATAATTTTATTAAAAGATTTAAACCCGTAGTAAAAATTATAGATTTAAATACTATTAGTGATACACACGTTTTAACTCCAGATGATAATGGATGTATATTAATAATACAAGCTACTGATATTTGTTATATAGCAATACCAAATGGATTACCAATAGGATTCAATGCATTAGTTGTTAATAAAAGTACATTTACATTATCGTTTAAACCACAAGTATCAATAGCTGGGGTAGATATAGTAAATGTATATGGAAAAAATTCTATAGGATCCCCATATGGAGTCTGTAATATGGTTTCTATAGATAATGATCAGATGTTAATATCGGGTGATTTGATTTAATTATGTACGGATTACCAATTTTTAGAAAAGAGACAATATCAAATCCTCCACCACCATGTCCAAGTTTATTTGGATGTTGCGTAGGTCCCGGATGCCCACCTCCATTTTTAAAATCAGCACTTAAATTAGTGCAAATGGTAGAAGGACATTATTGTATAATTATAGGAGCAGACATGAAAACGATTGCTGCATGGGGTGGAGCCAATAGATTTGGTCAAACCGGAGTAGCATCAAACCCCAAAAAGCCTACAAGTGCAATAATAAATTGGAAATCTGGGTTACCACAATATATATCTAAAGTATTTTCACTTGGATATAATAATTTTACAATATTTCGAACAGAAGATAATCAATTATACGGAACAGGAAATAATAATAATTATATATTAAATAAACCGAAACGAATAGTATATCCCACATATAATCAAATTGCAGATAAAGTTATAGATTTTTGTCCTAGTTATAATAGTTATTTATTATATGTAAAATCGAATGGAAAAGTATATGGTTTAGGTGCTTCTAATGTAGGATTCGGATTTCCGACTTCTGGAATGAAAGATTTAACCAAAGATGATGGAGCTGATTCGAATTATTTGGGAATAGATAATGCGACAAAGGTATTTACTACCTCACCACTTGGATCTAATCATAAATCTTTTATTCTCAAAAAAAATGGAACCGTAATGGCATGTGGATATAATACAGATGGATGCTTAGGAGTTAATAAAACTGACGCAATTGTAAATGTATGGTCAGAAGTAAAGACTTCGGTAGACGGAGGTGTAACATTTCATACATTATCGGGAGTAGTAGATGTAATAACATCTAATTCTGTAACAGCAGGAGGAGCAAACGGATCAACAGAAAGATGGGCTGGAGGTGGTCCAAGTGGTCATATGTCTAGTTATTTTTTAACAAATGATGGTTCTGTATATACATGTGGAAATAATAAATTTGGTCAATTGGGGATAGGTTTATCAAATACCACTACTAGGAATTATGCATCCAAAACCACAATATCCAAAGGATCATCTATATGTACTACTGCTGGTGGTACTAGTGTTTTAGTAACAACTACAGACGATAAAGTTTATACTTGGGGTAATAATCAATGGGGCCAGTTAGGTCATGGAACTAGAACAGATACATTTACATGTACTCAAGCTACATTTCCTTCGAAAAAAATATTAATGGCACATGGTGGTGGTATGTACGGAGTAATAAATGGTGCGTTTTTAGTGGTATGCGCAGACGGGACGGTATATGGAGTAGGATTTAATGAAACCTTTGCATTAGGAATAACAACAGCAGGAGTACCTAATGCAGGTCCTATAACAACATTCACAAAAAATGAATATTTTGGAGAAAATCCAATTCAAAATCAAGATCCCGAAAGATATCCATTAATATTATCTGGTAGTATTGTTACGACAGATTTTAAAATAAGAAGTGCTCAATTATTTACTAATAAAGTTGTACTGGGAACAACAGAAGCTGTATATGTAACAAAAGGAATGTCGGTTAGTGGTATTGGAATCCCTGCTGGCACGGTAGTAAATTTAGTAGATTTAAAAACCAATGAAATATTATTATCTAATCCTGCTACAGTGACTAACACTAATGCAACATTAAGATATGATAAAGTTGTTAAGGTATATCAAGCAGATTTATGCGGATATGGAACTGAAATGGCACAAAAGGTAGTAACATCGGATGGAGATTTATATATGAGTGGATGGAATCAAGATTTGACTTCATATTTTACTGATGGATGGAATTTTAATTATTATGTAGCAACACAAAATGTACAAGTTCCTACGTTTTTCGATGCCAAAAAATTTCTATAGAATTAAATAAATATATGGCTAACTTTTTTAATAATTCCGAAACAGTAAATTCCGTAATAAAAGTAAGACGAGGACCAGAAATAGATCGAGTAACTAATATATATGAAGATGGGGAATTAATTTATTCTAATGATAAAAAGCGTTTATTTGTTGGTGATAGTGTTTCTGATGTAGGTACATTCGGAGGAATTTTAGTAGGTAACAAGACATGGATAACAGACAGTTTTGATAAATTACCTAATATAGAAAAGTATGATTTAGTATATAGAACAGATTTGCGTGGATTATTTATATTAAACGGAGATGTAATACTAGATCCTGCTAGTTATATTTTGATAGGAGGATCCCAGATAGTATTAAATAATCTTCCTGCTGTTGCTAGTTTTACATTACCACCTGCAAATAATAGTTCATTAGGAGGAATAATAGTAAAAGAGGGTCTTGCCGTAGATTCTTTTGGGGTAACAACCGTTGATATTGATACTAACACCATGCAATTAGTAGGAAATAAAATATCCGTAAAATCTAGCATGTTAGGCGGAACTACAACTAGTACGGCTTCATATACTGTCGATGGTATATTAAGAGTAGAACAAAATAAAGGGTTGGCAATTGATAGCGGTAAATTAACCTTAAAGATAGATAATAAGACTGTTAAATTATCAGCAAACGGTCTAGATCCCTCGATATTATATGTTGATGGATCTGGGATTACGCTTCCAATTGCAGCATCAAGTACGTTAGGAGCTATTAAAGTTGGTGATGGATTGTCGGCCACTAATGCGGGCGTATTAAATTTAAAAAAAGCATCTTCTGGGGATCTAGGAGGAATAAAAGTTGGTTCTGGATTAGATATTGATCCTACTGATGGTATGTTGAGTGTAGAAACTCTAAGCTCTGGAACTAATACTGTTGGGTTATCAACTAATGGGTTTACCTTTTTGCCAAATGGATTTATTATGCAATGGGGATCATTTAACACTGGAGTAGGAGTATCTTCAGTAAAGGTAGATATTAAATTTCCTTTAGCATTTCCTACACAATGTTTTAGTTTCACTTCCAGTATAGGTGTACATATTGTTGATTATGATGCTACACCAAATTACAGACAAGATAGACAATCTATAAGTTATGGAATAGCATCGTTATCTGGGGTGGAAGGGCAAGCATTTTTGGAAAATAACACCTCGGATGACAGGAGAGTGCAATGGTATGCTATAGGAAATTAATATTCTTGCAAACTTTTTAATTTGTGGTATGATGGTCAAATGCCTGTAAAACTAGACCACGATACGCATGTATATACAAACACCGAAACTGGCGAGAATTATACTAGTGTAACGACTTTAATAGGAACCTATAAAAAACCTTTCGACAAAGATAGATGGAGTAAAGTTGTCGCTCAGAGAGAGGGTGTATCACAAAATGAAATCCTAAATAAGTGGAGTAATATCACTGTTACTGCTCAGAATAGAGGAACTAATGTTCATTTGGTGATGGAAAATTACGTAAAAGACAAAAAAATTGAAAAGGGGTACGAAGAATTGATCGATTCTTTCGTGAAAAAAACTAATGGAGTTATTTTACCAAATTCTAATATCCTTAGTGAAAAATTGTTATATTCTCACGAATATAAACTAGCAGGAATGGCGGATCTAGTAGTAGAAAATAATAACATCTTTTATATCTTAGATTTTAAGACTAACAAAAAGTTTAATTATATTAATAAGTACAATGATTACTTCTATGAACCTATCGATTATCTTCCTCAATGTGAATTTACTACATATTCGATTCAATTGTCTATTTATGCATGGATGCACGAACAATTGACGGGAAAAAAGTGTGGAGGATTGAAGATATTCTATCTTCGGGAATTTACCGACAAAACATTTTGGCAGGAGATCCCATGTCCATACATGAAAGCTTCGGTAGTAGATATTTTAAATAATAAAAAAGCAAAAGATATGTCATCTACTTGATTTCTAAGATAAATATACTAAAATAATATTCATGGAACACATTAATTTTAGTATATAATGCAAAAAGACATAATCAACAAATATGGGAAAGAAGTAATACAAAACTTCTGGATTTTTATCGACACTTTAAAATTCGATAGTAAGATACAAGATGCCGCAACAGTAAGAGCATCAATTCTAAAGAAACTGTCACCATCTTTAGCCGAAAAATATAAAGAAATAGGAGACGAATTGGCATTTTCGTTATATCGACAGATATTTTTTGATAAAAAAAATACATATTTGTATGCATCGTTTGAAGTAGTATCAAAAGGTAGTAATTTTTACGATGCTTGTTGGTTAGATAGTTCTAAAATAGAGCAGATAGTGGAGGGATTGGATCAATTTAATAATTTCAGTACAGTTCTACCAACTGAAGACGATTATTTTAATATTAATTCTCCAACTCCCCAAGAAGTATGGGACGAATATGAAGATTACGATGGACATCTAGAATCTATTGGAAATAAAAAAGGTAAAAAGAAAAATAAAGAAGTTATACACGAAGATTAAAATGCAAGAAAATACAGAAACTAAAAAAAGAGGAAAATATATCACTAAAAAAAAGCTAGAATTAGCAAATTTATTAATAGCAGCAAAAGAATTTCAATTTCAACATAAGAGGGAAGCGACCCCAGTAGTAAGAAATGCACAAACTATTGCAGAATTCACAAAAGATTCATGTATGTATCCTTCACGTTATTTAAATAATGATGATACATGTGTAAAATGCGATATTTATGAATATTGTGCATGTAGTATTAAAAATTTAGGAAAAAGAAAACGTAATGAATAATTCTGAATTAATTCTCAAAATTCATAGAATCGAAAATGAAAAGGGAGAATGGATGCCTGCAATTGAGGATGTAAAATCTCATGACATCGATCCCATGTGGGTGGCTGGAGTTGCATTTTTGCTTATCGATAGATATGTAAATGCTATTGAGGAATCAGAACAAAATAATTTTTACGAAAAGGTTATGGACTGGTTTAATAAAATGACAAAGGGTGGTAGTGCTATAGGATATGTAGAGAAGATTGATCTACCTGAGTCTATGGAATAAATATATGTAAGTATGGATAATTCCAAAATACGTTTACACATTCCAGCAATACCTTATACTATAACTAGAGACGAGTATAGTCACGATGCTTTTACTGGAAAGGTGAAGAAGTTTTCACCGATGATGCGTAGTTTGGGATTTGAAGTATATCATTATGGGGTAGAAACATCCGAAAGTGGAGCTACTAAAGATATACAGTTATTTACAAAAGAAGAATGGAATAATTTAAGAATACAAACTTTTCAATTTTTAAATAAATGTTCATGGGAAGAAGCTGTAAAGCAAAATAATGATGAAACAATTATAGTTAATAAATTATCAAATTGGTCATCTCCTTTAGCTAAAGAATTTAACAAAAGATTAAGAGAAAAACTAATAGAAAACTATAGAGGTGTTACTACCGATATAGTTTGTTTACCTTTAGCAAGAACATATCAGGATGCTGTAGAAAATTTAAAATTAGTTTTAATTGAATTTGGTATAGGTTATACTGGATCGTATTTAAATTATAGAATATTTGAAGCACATACATGGTTATCCAGAACATTAGGATCGGAAAATAAACAACCTAGTAATTATTGGTATGTAGTCCCTCATGGATTTGATATTAAAGAGTTTGAGTTTTCTAATAAACCAAATTCTTTAAAAGTTGGATATATGGGAAGACTTACCGAATTAAAGGGGTGTGGTATTATTAAGGAAATTGCTAAAAACTTTCCAAATGTAGAATTTGTTATGTGTGGGCAAGGTGATCCAACACCATTTTTAGATCCTAAAGTACCAAATGTAAAATATAAAAAGCCTATTCACGGAAAACAAAGATCGGAATTTTTAGGTGAATGTGTAGCTTTCATACATCCTGTAAAATATTTAGAACCATTTGGATGTGGACCTGTAGAAGCACAATTATGCGGTACTCCAGTAATATGTTCCGACTGGGGTGGTATGATAGAAACTGTAGAACAATATAAAACAGGATTATTATGTCATACATTAGCTGATTATTGTCATGGTATTCAAATGGCACTAGACGGAAAATTTGATAGAAAGTATATTCGCGAAAGATCTGCAAGTTTATATGATATGTATAAACTGGCTTATAATTATGAATATATTTTTAAATCCATATTAGACATATATAATCCTATTAAAAATGGATGGTATTCTCCAGATAGACATATATCTAAATTAATTGATAAAAAATTGGAAGTCAAAAAACAAAGAATTTATTTGTTTATGCCTTATTATGGCGAATTTCCGAATTATTTTCAATTATATTTAGATTCTTTAGCAATTAATAAAGATTTATTAACCGTCTTTTTAATTAGTGATGCTGATATCAGTAATTATAATGTTCCTGAAAATTTAATACAAATTAAATTGACATTAGAAGATATCAAAAATCGAATATCTAATGTAATATATAAGACATATGGAAAGCACGTATCTCCTAATGATATAATACAAAAATTATATAAAATCGTAGATTTCAAAATAATGTATCCTGTATTATTTGAAGATTATATAGAAAAATACGATATAAAGGAAAATGATTATGTTGGTTGGGGAGATTGTGATTTGATTTATGGAAAATTGTCAAATTTTATAAAATTTGAAGAAGATTATGGAATTATTGGTGGTTGGCATGGACATTTTACAGCTATCAAGAATGATAATTATTTTAAAAATAATTTCACATCAATACCAAACCTATTAACTTTATTATTGGACAATAGTAAAGCATATGGAACAGATGAAATAGCTTATAGAGAACCTTTGATAAAATATTTGGAAACTAACAAAATTAAAATGTTCTACATGAACCGATATTTTTGTGATATAGTTCCTCCTAAATTTTTCTATTTATTTAGAAAAAATCATCAAGAATGTGAAAAGAATTTTTTTGATGTAATGAATTCAACAAAAAATATAAATCATTTATATTATGATAAAATAAATTCAAATCTTACCGTAACTTATGATGATGGTTCGAGTAGAGAAGTTACATACGTTCATTTACAAAAGAGAGATATGGAATTGTTATTTGATTCGTATGACGAAGGATTCTGCATAAATGATAATTTATTTTATTTAAAAAAACAAATCATACCGTATAAGGTTTGGATAACATGGCATACAAAAGATTTACCACCTAAGTTAAAAGAATGTGTAGATGAATTGAAACTTCAAAATCCTGAATTTGAATACAATTTATGTGATACTAATGACTGTAGAGAACTAATAAAAACTTATTTTCCTCAAGAAATATTAACTGCATATGATTCTCTTATACCATTAGCTTATAAAGCAGATTTATGGAGATTATGTGCGTTATATATTCATGGAGGAATTTATTTAGATATAAAGATGAAATTTGATAATAATATTAAATTAGATTCGTTTGTTGATAAGGAATATCTAGTATCTGATGCATTTTTTCAATTTAATGGTAAAACATATAGTTCGATATGTAATGGATTAATTACCTCGAAGAAAAATAATAAATTCATTTTGAATTGTATTATTAATATTGTATATAATGTTGCTAATAAATACTATGGAATATCTCCTTATCATCCAACAGGTCCACAGTTAATGGGAATTAATTATGGAAAGTTGTTAGAATCAACATATTATAGACATAGTGGTAATTGGGATATGCAATATATTTATACTTCTGATAATGTTAGAATTTGTACTCAATATCCAGAATATAGAGATGAACAATCAAAAATTAAAGTCAATGGTGTATATTATAAAGACTTATGGAAAGAAAAGGCTATATATTTAGATTGTGATATAAATTTAGAAAAAATATATGATAATAAAATATGGTCTGACGAATTTCATGATAGTTTAAGTATTATTTTAAATAGGAACAAATAAGGTTAATTATGACAGAACCAAAAATACATTTTATAATGTCTGATAATAGAGAATTATCAGATGATAAAAATTTATATCATAACTTATGCACTTTTGCAAATTATGAAGCGTGTAAACATTTTGGATATGAATTTAACTATTATATTCCATATTTAAATTCTAGAATAAAACATCCTGCTAATATATTACATAATTGTATAGGAACTCAAAATAATATAAGACACGTTTCTTGGTCTAAAATATTAATTTGTTTACATCATTTAAAAAATAATAATTGCGATTATTTAATATACTGTGATTCGGATTGTTTTTTAATAAAACAAAAACATATTTTAGATCATTTAAAAAATTATAATTTTAATTCTGACGCTTTTTTTGTTAATGATATTCCATGGCATCATCCAGATATGCCTTGTGGTGGATTTTTTGTTCTTAAAAATAATCCAAATACTATAAAATTTTTAAATGATTGGTGGTTACATCCTGCTGGGTATTTAGATACGGGACATCCTTGGGAGCAGCAAGCATTAAGAAATATTTTAAAAAACCATTCTATAATGGTGGAACCACTACCATATAGACACTTTGTAAGTGCGGCTAGACAATTTTCTTCATGGAAAGATTGTGAAGATATACCACCACATCAAATACATAATGGATTATGCTATCACATGGCTAAATGTTTTTTTGGTTTTGATCCCCGAAAACATTTAAATGCTATTAAAGAATTGATATCTAAACATTATAATTTAGACGATTTTAATGTAAATGAATATATGAAATATGTTCAAAAATTTGACACGGATCAAGATGACAAAGAATTGATAGATAAAATTACAATTCGTTTAATATAAAAATTTTATATATGTTAACAAAAAAAACCCCCAGTTTTCACTGGGGGTTTTTTGTTACTTAGTTTGTTATTTTATTAACCTAATATGGTTACTTTATATTGTTCCGTTGTTGGAACATTATTAGCAAAATCTACTGTAATTGTATTATCATCAGTCACTTCAACACCAACAATAATAACAGATTTACTTCCAACATCCATAACAGATACGGCAACATCAGATGTAGATAAATTATGTGATACTGTAAATATGCTAGATGAATTATCTCCAATTAATTGACTATATTTATAATTAAGAGAACCATCTTCTCCTCCTTCTGTTCTTAAATGAGATGGGAAACTATAATTTATTTTTAGATTATATGAATGTCTTTGTCTAAGTGGACCCACCCCTTCCAGTGCGGGAGATATTGCTACATTTTGATTACTATATAAAGTTACCCAAACCATTTTTGATAAATATCTTTGAGTATCAAAGTATGCTTGTGTTATAGGTTGATTATACTCATCTACATAAGGAACCACACTACCCACCCGTGTCACATTGGGATATCCATATAATTCTTCAGGAACTGATGATCTTAATGATAATTGTGCAGTAGTACCAAGATTAGGGTCTATAGTAAGAAGTATTGCCGATAAATTCATACCACCAGCAGTATATAATCCATATTCAGAATCAAAGTGTTCAGATACATATTCAATTGGATAATAAACGTGACCATCATAACCTATATGACCATTTGCACCAGTATCACCTTCGTGACCATTTGCACCAGTATCACCTTCGTGACCAGTTGATCCTGTAGCACCTTCGTGACCAGTTGATCCAGTAGCACCTTCGTGACCAGTTGATCCAGTAGCACCTTCGTAACCAGTAGCACCAGTATCACCTTCGTGACCAGTTGATCCTGTAGCACCTTCGTGACCAGTTGATCCAGTAGCACCTTCGTAACCAGTTGCTCCAGTAGCACCTTCGTAACCAGTAGCACCAGTAGCACCTTCATGACCAGTAGCACCAGTAGCACCTTCGTGACCAGTAGCTCCTGTAGCACCTTCGTAACCAGTTGGTCCTTCCCAACCATTAGTACCTGTAGCACCTTCGTAACCAGTTGCTCCAGTAGCACCTTCGTAACCAGTAGCACCAGTAGCACCTTCATGACCAGTAGCACCTGTATCACCTTCGTGACCAGTTGCTCCTGTAGCACCTTCATGACCAGTAGCACCTGTATCACCTTCATGACCAGTAGCACCTGTATCACCTTCATGACCAGTAGCACCTTCGTAACCAGTTGCTCCTGTAGCACCTTCGTAACCAGTTGCTCCTGTATCACCTTCATGACCAGTTGCACCTGTAGCACCTTCATGACCAGTTGGTCCTTCCCAACCATTAGTACCTGTAGCACCTTCGTAACCAGTTGCTCCAGTAGCACCTTCATGACCAGTAGCACCAGTAGCACCTTCATGACCAGTAGCACCAGTAGCACCTTCGTGACCAGTTGCTCCTGTAGCACCTTCATGACCAGTAGCACCTGTATCACCTTCATGACTAGTAGCACCTTCAGCAGTGAATATTTCCCATGAAGCTTCTGTATCTGGAGAATTACTTGTGCTTATATCACTAGAAAGAATCCATGTACTATTGTTATAACTAATTATATCAGAACGAGTATAAGCATTTAAATTACTATAAGTTCCTCTATAATTTGAATTAGTAACTAGATTATGTGTACCATATATAACTTTTGTTGCAGATATACTACCAGCAACAGTAAGAGCTTGATCTGCATTTGTGGTTTTAACCCCAACATTTGCTGGGCGACCACTAGTACCATCAACATATAATGCGATGGTGGATTCATGATCGTAAAATGCAGCAACTGCATTTTCTCCTTCTTGTGTAACACTTAATGCTGGTCCAGTACCAATATTAGTTACTGACAACGAACTGGTAGCTTCAAATGAGGTATCTACAAATGATGCACTACCAGTACCAGTAATAGTTCCATCAATGATTACATCACCATATATTGTAACTGGTGTATACTCAATTGTTGGTCTAATATTTTGTAATGTTACTTCGCCCAAAGATCCACTTAATGCGTTAACATATTGAACACCCATGTTGTCCGTAGAGGACATAGGGGCATAGAATGATGTATTATTAAGAATTCTAATTTTAGCCATATAATTATAAAATTTAAACTAAATTAGCCAATGATAGTTACACGATATTGATCAGTATTAGGAGCTTCTGCAAATACTACTGTTACCATATTTTCATCAGTTACTACCAATGAAGGAATAACAAGTTCTTTTGTAATTAAATCTCTTACAGAAATAATAACATCTGGACTTTCCACCCAGTGTTCAATTTCATAAGATGTATGTATAGAATCTCCTATTGTTTTAGAATATTTTCTTGTCCATAATGGAAAAGTGAAATTATAAGCTCTGATTAGATTTAAACCATCTGGATGATTACTATCAGTATGAGTTATTATAGGAGTTTTAATTGAAGCACTAGAAGATAATGATCCTACTGCAATTTCATAAAATTGTCCTTCATAACCAGTAGGTCCTTCGTAACCAGTAGCACCAGTAGGTCCTTCGTAACCAGTAGCACCAGTAGGTCCTTCGTAACCAGTAGCTCCTGTATTACCTTCCCAACCAGTAGCACCAGTAGGTCCTTCCCAACCAGTAGAACCTGTAGGTCCTTCCCAACCAGTAGAACCTGTAGGTCCTTCGTAGCCAGTAGCACCTGTAGGTCCTTCGTAGCCAGTAGCGCCAGTAGGTCCTTCGTATCCAGTAGCTCCTGTAGAACCAGTATCACCTTTTGGAGATAATACTTGCCAGTTTTTATCGTTGGCACCTACTGCTTGGTCTACGTTATAAGTTTCTGGATTTCTATTAGAAATATAATAATTTCCGTTTCCGTCAACATTATTAGAACCGTCATTTGCAAGAACGCAAATATAAGTAGAACCATTATATGTTACTATATCACTGTCAACGTATTGTGTTCCTGAATTATAAACACCTTTCCAGCTAGTGCTTAAATCGTGTCTTCCGTAAATCATTCCCGATGCAGAAATATTACCAACAACGGTAAGTTCTACATTTGGAGTTTGAGTTTTTACGCCAACAAAACCGGGACGATCCGAATCACCATCTACCCATAATGCTACGGTAGATTCATGGTCATAAAATGCAGCAATTGCGTTATCACCTTCTTGGGAAACCGACAATGCAGGTCCAGTTCCGTTATTATTAATTTGGATTGCACTAGTTGTTTGGAAAATGGTATTAGTAAAACTTGCACTTCCAGTAGTAGTAAATGTACCATCGACGAACAAATCCCCATGAATGGTAATAGGAACTTCGGTATCTTTGGCATAAATGTTAGTTAATGTAACATCTCCGATATTTGCTGATAAAGCAACGATATCATGGAGTGTCATTCCTTGGGACGCACTGATAGGAGCTGTGAACTCCGTTTCACTTAGTATTTTAATAGATGTGGGCATACATTATTATTTATCCATAACACGTTCATCAAATGATGATTATATTAAAGTTTTTTTTAAAATATTAAAATTATATAGAACGAATCTGTATCACTAGGAGGAGTAATAAAATCTATCATGGTAGTATTCATGTCTAGGTGTTTCACATACACTGACATTAATTCGTTGGTATTAGTATTATATATGCTAATACCAATATCCATAGTATTTAAATTATGTGGCAAATTAAATACGTTATTAGTACCATCACCTAATATTTCTAATTTTGTTTTTCGGGCATATGTAGTACTAAGACTATCCATCAAATTATCACACACAATGGTAGTGCCTGATAGTGTACCATTTACAGTTAAATCTCCATTAATAGTTCCACCACTAGAATACTGTACGGCATGTGTATATAAATTACTAAGACTATCCATCAAATTATCACACACAATGGTAGTGCCTGATAGTGTATAGGTTGTTAAAGTGTCGGCAGACAAAGTAGTACAGGATAAAGTGTTAGTTGTTAAGGTATTAGCCGTTAATATATTGGAAGTTAATGTATCGGCTGATAGTGTAGTACTTGATAATATCCCACTTACTTCCAAATCACCATCCATGCTTCCTCCATTTGCATATTGTACAGCATTAGTTCCTCCTCCGCTTTCGGAAAAACGTATACTTTCTCTTCTAGCCATCTTTTCTGAAATTTCAATTAATTCTTTTCTGAATTTATTATTTTCATTTTGAAATAATTTCTGTAATTTAATTTGATTGATACTTTCGCCCAAAAAGGATTCAAAATTAGATTGTATATTGTTCTTCAATAAATCAGAAATAATACCAGCTTTTATTTCATTCTTCAAATGTTCTAATAATTCGTTTTTAATAGAACCGAAAAATTTTTGTTTCGATTTTTCTATAATATTTGTTTCGGCGTTAATTTTGTTTGACGATATAAGGGATTTATCCACAGCATCCAATTCGTTGTTTTCGCATATATTAAATTTGGTGTAATCTAATAAATTGGGATTTATAAATGTTTGAGTATCGTTTTTTAATATAAAACGGGCATTTTTATAAATTTTATTATCTATAGATAAATCCAACTCAATAATAGGATTACCCTCAAAATCACCTTTTTTTTCTTTGATTAAATCTACACCACAACTTTGAATATTAAAAACATCGAAAAATACTTCATCCAATTTATCATATCCTAGAATATGCATCCCGTCTTTAATAAATAAAACTTTTGTAATTTTTTTGTTATCTAGTAATAC